>OAWD01000674.1_pt1 | contig 20438 bp, 19 predicted proteins | sample 1495361 | NCBI WGS metagenome assembly OAWD01 (sample SAMEA2580130, study PRJEB22360) | human gut metagenome | biome: human gut; feature: human-associated habitat; material: faeces | place: Denmark | collected 2008/2010 | reverse complement strand
TGTCATAAAAGCACCGATGGGCGGGCCAACCACTACAGCGACAAGTGAGCCAATGAGCATGGTCACAAAGGGAGTTACTAAAATATCCACCTTTGTCTCCCCTGATACAGCCTTGCCAAACTCCGCGCCGATAACCGCCGCGATCAGAGCACCCGCCGGCCCGCCCTGGGCGTTGCCAAGAAAACCTGCCACAGTAATGGAAAATAAGACAAGCGGTGGCGCATTGAGACCAAAAGCGACAGCGACCGCAATGGCTGGCCTGTCATGGCCTGGGCCGCGGGCCACAAGGTCTCATTTAAAAAGGGAATGTGAAATAATATTCCGACCTGGTTCAGGATACTGCCCATCAGCAGTGTGCCGAACAAACCAAAAGCCATGTATTTCAGCGCATCGATCAAATAGCGCTGAGCGGAAAACTCAATGTCTTTTTTCTTAAAAAAATCCCGCACGTTTTCATACTTAGGTTCTTTTTTCATTTTTCCTCCAACTTATTTTTATGTTTTATCTATATTCACACAGGCAAAACAAAAGGATACAATCTGTATTCTTTATGCTGTGGCAAAAAATTGAGCGGCATGCACTTTTTGTACACACCATATTCGGCCGCAAAAAATAAAAATACCGAGCAAAACCCGATATTTTTATTTTTTAAGCAATAAACTAAAATACATTATTGTATCCTTATCATTTAAAACTTTTATATTTTATTATTATATCATATTTGAAGGGGAATTTCAAGCCGCTCAGTGATGTTCTACGCACTCGATTTGATTACAGCTTTTAAAGCGTCCAGTGAGCTGACCTCCGCTTATCTGGTTCACATGGCCGCCCCATTTGTGATCCTTTGATAAAAAATGAAAATGCCATCCGACGAAGTTTTTTCCTTCTGCCCACTCTGGGCAACGGACTCCGACAAGAGTTCCAGTAATTCCTTGAAGTGTCACACATTTCTGCCGCCCGACAATCTCATCAAGCGCCTCATAGGGGCTTTCCACCGGCCAGACACTGTGGACTTCAATTTCCTTAAAGCATCCATCGAGACGCCCGATAAAGCAGCGCTCATGAATTTGATATCTCTGCTGCTCGTCCAGCTGTCTGCACAGGTCACTTATACTGGTAAATTCGCCCATTTCAATATAAGTATCTGGTTTAAAATCTGAAATTGTGGCAAAGGGTGTCCGGTCATTCTCATCCGCTATCTTAACGCGGCAGTCGCCGTCTGCTTTGTAGGGCACTCCCTCCAGGACAATCATCTCTCCATCCAGGGCATGGTAGGTCCCAAAGCCGATATCGCCATGCTTAAGGAGTTCCTTAACACTTCCGCAGCCGTCAAAACCACGATTTTTAAAAGCCTCAAAAGTTGAAACCTGATAAATCGTACTCATTTTTTATTCCTATCTGAATTCCATCGGCACATCGCCTAAAAACTTTTTCCAGGCTGCCAGTACCTCACTGATGATTTTAATGCCCACCGAAGAAATAATGACGACTTCCGTCTGGTCAAGCTCTTTTTTCCATGGATTCATGACTGCAAATTCATTGACGCAGCTGACCTCAAAATCGCCGGCGTTGGTTTTTACAAAACCCTTAATCCGGTAAGCATATTTTTTGATGTCGTGTACAAAAGCGCCAAATTTCTGATAATCCAAAGGCTCATCTGAACGCAGGACACTTGTTTTAGGCCGAGATTCCCAGGTGTTGGTTGTCTCAACCGGAGCTGGCTGCTCTCCGTTCATTTCCGCAAGTATTTCTTCCATGAAAACCTCACAGAAAGCCGCTCTGTATATCTGCGTCCTGCTGTTTACTTCCTTTATCTTTTCCTCAATTTGGCTTAAGCGGTCTTCGCTCTGCAAATCTGTTTTATTGATAATCACTGCGTTGCTATAGACCAGCTGCTTATGCAGCGCGGGAATCAGATCATACTGCTCCAGAAAATACAGGCCATCCACAATACAGATGGCTCCAAGGTAATCATAAGCTTTTCCACTGATTAAGGTAACAGTCTCCAATATGGTACCCATGTTTGAGGGATCGGCTACACCGGATGACTCCACAAAAACATATTCTAAATCATAATCCAGAAAGCTTGCCAGCCCTTTAATATAATTTTCCTTTAAACAAGCGCAGAAAACTGAACCGCCTGTCAGTTCAAGAAGATCAAAACCATCACCTTTAATGAGTTCACCATCAATACTTTTTTCTCCAAACTCATTCATTAAAATCCCAATTTTGACGTCCTTAAAGCTTTTTAACAGATTAGTTAAAAAAGTTGTTTTGCCAGATCCTAAAAAACCAGTTAAAAGTACTAGCTTCATTTTTCCCTCCATTGAAAACAGGGTGGGTAACCTGAGGCACCCACCCTGGTGTTATTTTCTATAAATATTTTTTCACTTCATCTACAATTTCCTGACGGCTTGGAATAATGGAAGACCATACCAGCTGTCCGTTGATGTAGATGGAAGGCAGATGCTGTACTCCCATCTTCTGTGTACGCGCAATATCTTCTTTAATACAATATTTGTAAACGGCAATATCAACTGCGTCGCCAAACTCTTCTCTGGCCAGCATCGCTGCTTTTTCCATGTATGTGCAGGCAGCGCACTGAACCGGGTCGAGGGTAAAAACTTCGATGAAAGGTTTGTCCAGATTTTCATAGTCTGGCAGCTCTACATCACCGAGCGTATCGACCGCTTCGTAGTTTTTAACCATTTCGCGGACTTCATCGGTGTGCTTGACAGCCTGCACACATGCGATGGTGTTTTCCATAGGCACATTGTATGGCATATCGCAGCCTGGGCTCACGATCAGGTTGTGATGTTCAATGTTGTCTAACATATCGACAACATATTTCATATTATCCTGTTGTGTCCCGAACAGCATGGTTGTTGTCAGTGGGATGTTTCCGCCGATTGCAATATTGTACTGGTCTGTAATCTTTTTGGCTTCATTGATATTAACATTTTCGTCGATGGAAATGCCGTCTGGATTTGTCCGGCACATAACATCCATCTGAATGGTTGCGTCGCCACAGACAAAGAAACAGCCAAGAGCGCCTTTACTGCGGATATAATCAAACGCAGCTTTGAACTGATCCATAAACAGATCTTCAATGGACTTTGGTGAAATCTGACTGATAATCGGGTCGACGAGAGCAATGACATCCATTCCTGCTTCTACATAATAGTCAGTCATCGCATTGCAGACTTCTGTGCAGAAAGCAACCAGTTCTTTAACATAATCTGGATACATGATAATATCCATAAAGAATTCGCTGCCGCGGATGTGTGAGGCCAGGGTAACCGGACCACAGATCAGGCCATATAAAGCGGTATCATCACCTACAGATTCTTTTACGCGGCGCATAACATCCAGCACCATCGGGATACGTCCATCAGTTTTCTTGGGAATTTTGCATTTGCACGGCACCTTAGGATCGCCGGCAAATGGATGGCTCATAACAGAAGGCGGATTATCCTCTGCCCACAGCAGCTCGCAGCCTAAAATTTCGGCCTCAATCTGTAAATCAAAAATAATCGGCATACCATCCGGCGTATACAGTTTATGAACCTCCATCAATGATTCATATAACTTATCACCGTCTGTCAGCACTTCTCTGGCTGTATAGCCTTTTAAGGATCCTGCGTGCACACCGCTGAACGGCACGAACGGCACATTGTCTGTCTGTTCATGTCTCAATGTTTTTAATAAAAGTTCTTTACCCATTTTTTCCTCCAAAATTGTTTTACTCACAGTGGTTCATTTGTTTTATCTTGTGTTAAGTATATCGTTTTAAAGAAAAAAATGATTGTAGGTGCCCTGGTATTTTTGGGAAAATCTCCACGAAAAAGAGACCGAAGTCGCGCATGTATACGAAATCAGCCTTCTTTTTTGGTAAATTTTCCTTATTTTTTTGTAAAGGCTTTACATCCGGTAAGTTGGATTCGGGAATCCCGGCCGGAAAGCCTCTATAACCAGATTTTCAACATTGAACCCAAGGCTTTCGCCCAGCGCTTCAATTTTTTCATTGGTGTGTTTTTCAAGCAGTGCAGGATCGACAGCCGCTCTCAGATTAATGGTCATGTGTCCTTTTTTCACTTCCTGGCCTAAAGCATGATCTAATTCAACCGGCCGCCGAACCCCCACACAGCTGAGCTTTGAGGCCCCCTTACCTGTATCTAAATAGAGCTTCAGATGGCCGATTTCGCCTCCTTCCTCTGCTACGGCTTCCTTCAGGGCTTCACCGAGAGCACTCATCAGCGCATCGCCGTTCACGGTGTCTCTGGCATTTATTTCAGCCTTGGCATTCAACCAGCCCATTTCAGCCTCGGCATTGCCGTAGGTTTCATAAACAACCTCCATTTTTTTCGCGTTTGAAGCGGCAATATCTGCTGAAAGGACTGCCAAAAGCCAAGTTTCAACACCTTTTCCCTCTTTTGCAGAAATTTCCATTACGCTTCCCGCCGGATATTTTTCATTTAAAAAGCTGACCAGTTTTTCTTTCTCTCCAGTATCGAGTGTGTCGACTTTATTTAAAACAATAAAATCGGCCTCCTCCATTTGCTTGTCCATAATATAATACACGCCTTCTGAGAAAGCATTGGTGTTATCTTCCATAAAATCCTTCAGACGTCCGGGCTCAACCAAAACGGAAAGCGGCAGCACATCCAGTTCACCAGCTTTTCCCTCTTTAGAAGGTTTCATAATCGTCGAAACCAAATCTGTACAGCTGCCGACTGGCTCTGCCAGGATAAAGTCCTCCTGGCGCATTGTATTCACGCGTTCTGCGAAGCCTGGATAATTACAGCAAAAGCAGCTCCCTGTCAGCTCTGTGACCTCCAGATCATGATACTCAACATACTGGGTATCCACCAGATAATCCGTCTGGTCATTGGTAATGAGACCTACTGTATTTCCAATTTTTTTAAGTGTTTTCGCCGCTTCAATCATTGCCGTTGTCTTTCCGGCTCCTAGAAATCCACCAATTACCATTAGCTTTGTCATATTTATTACCTACTCCTCCGTTAGAATAGAACATTTATTAGATTAAGTACAATAAATGTTTTATTCAATTATATATCCTTTTTCAAAAATTGAATTGTAAATTATTATTTTATTTAGGTAGATTTTTGACAAATTAATTTCTGTATTCTTAAGATTTTGCTAAAAATAAAAAAGCCCGGATTATGGGCTTTTTAAACTTTTTAGAGGCATACGTTGTTTCAGCGTATACTAAATTATGCCGAGCGTCTTTCTGTTTTTCGAAACTCACAGTCAATATTCGAACAAAGGCGGCAGTCATGATCAATCTCAGCAGTACAGATTTCACGGTCTGCCCCATATACGTACCCCAATGTTTTTATGGGATTGTACATATAGCCCTCTGTAATATTTACCGCCATCTGGCTCCGGCCATCTACAATCTCTAAAATCTCCTTTTGAAAATGGATTGGGATCAACTGGTCATCTGGAGCAAAGCGGACGGTCAGTCCAAATCCTCTCCGTTTACAGATATCCTCTCGAATAATTTGGTAAAAATCATTTGACAGATCAAATAGAACCTGATCGGCAATACTGTCAATCATCAGGCCCTTCAAATACTCTTTTTCCATAAAATAGGCTGTACAGCGTTCGCTAATCCCTGGACCGAGCGTAACCATACTGCATACAAGATGGCTGAGGCCTGTAAGATCTTTGTGGATCAGCGGCCCTATTTCATTGGGAATGAGCTTGTAAATTCCCCGAGTCTCGACGAGTCTGGGGAGTTCTTCTGCCAGCTCATCATAAGCTTTCTCATACTCATTAAAATTCCAGAGCTCTTTACGGATATGCATTTGTTCAAACAGCTTTTCCCTATCCAGGCGGACAGGTATTCCTCTATAACATCCCATCTTGTTCCCTCAATTTCTTTTTAAACTCGGACGATCTCCACAGGATTGCCGCAGGCCGCCAGAAACTTTTTCAGACCGTCTGCACTAAAGTGAACCGTGGATGTATTGACATTAGGGTGGAAGTTCACAAACTCCTGATCCAAAACATCCTGGTCAATATAAACTTCTACTTCATGCTTCTGATCATTAATGATGCCAAAAACAGAGACCGCCCCGGTGGTAACCCCCAGATATCTGAGGAGACGTTCCTCGGAAGCGAAGCTCAAGTTGCTGATCCCGATCTGTTTGCCAAATTCCTTGATATTCATCTGCTTGGATTCTTCCAGAATCACCAGAATATGACGGTTCCCTTTTTTATTTCGCAGTAAAAGATTTTTACAGTGCGCCCCTTTGACGCCGTCCATATATTGCTCCAGTTCATCGCAGGTGTAAACCGGCGGATGCTCAATCACCTGATATTCTACACCAAGCGCGTTTAAAAAATCATATACCTTTTTCGCTTCAGTTTCCATTATTATTCCCTCTTTCTGATTTTTTCTTTCTTAAATAACCTTCAAAGGCGATAAGCAGAATAACCGCAAACATCATCAGGCTCCCCAGAAAACCGTAGGCTGTCAGGGGCTCCCTAAAAATGCCAACGCCGCATAAAAGCGCCACTACCGGCTCAAGCACACAGATCATCGCTGCATAGGTCGGACCGATGGTACGGATGGCAACCGTTGAAAAACCAATACCAATAATGGACAAAGCCGCCACCCCCAGCATTGACACGTAAACAGCAGACCCGAGACCGACAAGATGGAGTTCACCTTTTATTATGCCCCATGTGCCAAACACAAGCACCACCACCAAGGCCAGATAAAAAAGCAGGTTTAACGGATCCAGATCTTTGATACTGCTCTCACTGACACTGACCATATAGAGGCCAAAAGCCGCGCCAGATAGAAGGGCGATGAGCAGTCCCACAAGGTTTACTGTACAATTAAATTCCATAAGGAATGCAATTCCCAGACAAGTCAGGACAAGGGCGGAAGCCTTTACCCATGTTATTTTTTCCTTATAAAAGACAACCATAAAAAACGCGACAAACAGCGGATATGAAAAGTGGATCATGGTTGCTTGGCTCATGGGCATAAAAATATAGGATTCGGCCAGCAGAAAAATCGCTCCGCCGTAGCCGATAACGCCGTATATCAGTAAATCCCTAATCTGTTTTTTTGTGGGCTTTACCAGCTTTTTTCTGGCTGCCAGATAAAGGCCGATCACCAGAAAAATAATCAAAAACCGGCTGACCAGTATGGTATCGCTGGTTACAGACAGATTGACCAGATTTTTGGTAAAAAGTGAGATAAAACCGTAGGCCGCGGCACCGATCACAGAAATAACGATTCCCTTAAACATTTTACTCCCTTTACTTTTCTGAAAATACCTCTGCCGTTTTATTTTAAATTGTATTTTTTCAGCTTATAGTATAGCTTCTGTCGGCTCATGCCCATCTGTTTGGCTGTTTTTGCGATATTTCCGCCATTTTTGGTCAGGCTTTCGATGATAAACTCTTTCTCTTTTTCCTTTAATTCCTCAAAAATATTCTGTCCCTTGTCAATCGAAACCGAAGTCCGTATCTCACGGTGCTGTTCTGGCTGCCCTTCATAATTTCCGATTTTATCCTCACCTAAAATATATTTGGGCAGATGCCGTATGCCGATATAGGTCTCATCCGGATCAATGACGTTCATGGCAGACTCCAGGAGGTGCCGGAGCTGCCGGACATTTCCTGGCCAGCTGTAGTTTTCAAAAAGCTGACTAACCTCTGAATCGACTCCAACGATTTTTTTATCGAACTGCTTATTATACATTTCGATAAAATATTTAGTCAGCAGACTTACATCATCCAGGCGCATCCGCAATGACGGGATCACAATATAGACAACTGCCAGACGATAAAAAAGGTCACTTCTGAAATTATTATCCTGAATCGCCTGTGCAGGATTTTCATTACAGCTTGAGATGATTCGCGCACTCACATGGATCATTTTATTTGATCCCAGACGCGTAACGGTTCGTTCCTCCAAAACTCTTAAAAGCTTTGACTGAAGAAACAGGGACATGGAGTTGATCTCATCCAGAAAAATAGTCCCTCCGTCAGCTTCTTCAAAGAGCCCAGGCTTGTCGGTAGCGCCAGTAAAAGAGCCCTTTGTCGTCCCGAACAGCAGGCCCTCCAACAGGGATTCGGGTATGGCTGCACAGTTAATGGCCAGAAAGGGCTTGTTCCACCTCGGGCTGTAGGCGTGGATGCTCTGCGCAAACATCTCTTTCCCGGTTCCCGTCTCACCGATAATGAGAATGTTCGAATCGGTTTGAGCTGCCTGTTTGGCAGACTGTATGCTCTTTGCGAGCTCAGGGTTCACTGTAATAATACTGTCAAAGGTATAACGCGTCTGCTTGGATTCATAGTTTGGCTGTGTGGTAATACTCTTGATTTTTTCAGAGTTCACTTGCTCCTTTTCTTTTCCAAGGGTTTGCAGAATACCATTATAATCCCTCACAATCGCGGCTGATCCGAAAATCTTTCCATGATAAAAAAGCGGGATAACCGATGTGACACAGTCCACAAAGGTTCCTGCCTTGGTATAATAGCCCTGCCGGACATTTTCAATTGGCTTCTGTGTTTTCAGCACCCTGAGCAGCAGACTGGATTCATAATCCAGCGCGTAAATATCCATGGCATGCCTGCCAATGACCTCTGAAGGCTCATAGTGGTCGATCTTCCCCTGAGCCTCATTATAAATGATTATCTTGCCATCCTGGTTAACAGCGTGAATCCCATCCTTGCTGAACTGTACAATAGTTTCCAAAAGACTGATTCGCGCATTCTTCATCCCAACCACCTCAAAAATCCAGATATTAAGTACGGTTTCTTCTCCAAAGGTCATTGTTTTCAATCGGACATTTACCTGGTTTTTATCAAGATCATAGAAGTATTCAGAATCCTCATCAATTCCATATTTTAAAAACAGCTCCTCAAGATGAAACTCCAGACCATCACTGGTGTTCAAATGAAAAATTTCTAAAAAACGGTCATTGACTTTGACAATTTTTTTAAACTGGTCTGTTATGACCAGTCCCTTGTATCTTAAATCAATAAAATCAATGAATTCCTGCATCGTATCATTCACTTTTTTGTCTATTTCTGCCATTATCAATACCTCCTTTAGAAACCGTTTATAAACTAAGTTGCTGTAATTATTATAACATTTTAAAAATTGGATAAAAGGGGCGAACGCATCCACCCCTTTATTCCATCACTCATTTTTTTCAACACTACTTCCACTGGCCTCTGCTTCAGCTGCTGCAACCCTCTCTAGACGCTCTTTCTCAGACGTGTCATAAACTGACAAGTCCCCTTTACTATAGATATCATATTCATCAAGCCGTTTCATGGATTTGAAGTAAGATGCCATCATAAAGACCATAATCACACAGAGGGGCAGGCCACAGACAATGACCGAAGTCTGCAGGGCGTCGGTTCCGCCGGAAATCAACAAAGTATATGCTGCTAAAGCCATGATAGCGCCCCAGAAAATACTGACAATTCTTGGAGGACTTGCCTCACCAGTTTCATCTTGAAATTCCTTGAGTGTCATGGCTGAAATAGACATAGTCATTGACTCAGCCAAGGTAACAAAGGATAAGATAACAATAAGAAGGGCGATTACGTTCATAAACTGGCTCCACGGCAGCTGGTTGAAGAATGCGTACAGCGCCATATCTGAGCCTACCTGCTCAACGATCTGTCCAATATTTGTTCCAAAGAATTTTTCAAGGATAATGCTGCCGCCGCCAAATACGCCAAACCAGACAAAGGAGAACACAACCGGTGCGATCAGGTTAACTGTAACAAATTCCCGAATTGTCCGGCCATAAGCCAGTTTGACTAGGAATAAACCAATCAACGGCGCAAAGACCATCCACCAGGTATTAAAGAATACATTGTTTGCTCCTACCCAGCCTGTCCTGGCAATGGGGTCTAAGAACAGTGAAAGGTTAATAAATTCATTAAAATACTGTCCGATGGCCGTAATGGTCAACTCTGTAACACCAATGGGATCAACAACAATAAACGAAAAGATTAATACGAAGAAGTATAAAACTGTGTTCAAATTACTGATATAGGTAATCCCTTTGTGCAGACCCGAAATGCTGGAGGCTGTATAGAACACTGTCATAATGGCGATGATAATCAGCCAGTTGACCATATTGCTTTCAAAGCCGACAATCGTGTCCAGACCGCGGGCAATCTGAAGTGTCGCAAAACCAAGAGATGTGGCGATCCCGCCGATAATTGCAAAAATAGCAACAGCATCGATAAAATTACCAATGCCGCCATAGGTTTTTTTGCCCAAAAGCGGATACAGAGAGGTACAGACACGGTAACGTTTTTTCGCATTGTAAATTAAGAATACCACACAAAGGCCTGCAGTCGTGTAGATAGCATAGGGATGCAGGCACCAATGCAGGAATGTATATTTTAAAGAGTTCAGAATCGCGCCGGAGGACAGGGGTTCTACACCCAAGAACGCCGGAGGATTGTACACGAAGCTGATGGGTTCATAAACGCCATAATAATTGATGCCGACGGCAATCCCCGATGTTAGGGCAATGGCAAACCAAACCGGTTTGCTCATTTTTGGCTTTGCGTCAGGCCCGCCCAGTTTAATCTTTCCGAACTTACTGAACCCGGCCCACAGGCAGAAGATAACCATAAAAAAGGCTACAGGCGTAATAAACCATGAGAAATATTTCAGAACAAAATTTAATGCCGCGTTGGCGCCGTTGGCAAAGGTCTGCGGTGCAATGCAGCCAAAAGCTACGAAAATAACAAGGGCGATTCCCGATGAAAAGAATACCCACTTATTCACAATATCAAAGAATCCCTTCTTTTCTGTTGTTTGCTGCTTATCCATTTTTCCCCTCACTTTCATAATTCATTTTATGCCACAAGGAACATTATAGAGGAATTAAGGCAGACTGTCATCTGCCTTAATTCAAGATACACACATTCTTAATTGTATTTAGCAATTAAAGCTTTCAAGATATCGTCACAGTCCTTGCTGACGTCTGCCGGGATGGTTTTAGGCTGATGGTTTTCAAGAATATCTCTGACTTTTGCATTGGCCAGGTCTTTAAGCTCTGGTTTTCCGTCTGCTTCCCAGTTGGTGTATACTTTTCGGTTAAATAACTGTGGAAGCCACCATTCGGTTTTGAACTTTTCAAATGTCTGGCGTTCGGCCAAGAAGTTTCCGCCAGGTCCTACATTTTTGATAATGTTGACAGCCAAAGACTCGTCTGTTACTTCAATACCGCGGATAATCTGCTTGGTCTGTCCAATAATTTCGTTTGCGATGACAAGGGCTTCCATGGAGGTTAGCAGACCCGATTCCATGTATCCGACATCATGGATTAAATTACCGCCATAGAGTGCGGACATCAGGATACTTGTTGCCTGATCAATGCCGTGCTGCTGGTCAAGACACTTGGAGTCTGAGCAGCCAGCTGTTGTGAATACAGGAAGGTTATAAAACTGGGACATTTTGCTCAGTCCGCCCTGCAGCAGGTTGAATTCCGGTGAGCTGTAGGTAATCTGCATTGAGGACATGTCCACGCAGGTACAGACGCCGCCCATAATATAAGGCGCACCTTCTTTAATCAACTGGTTGATTACCAGACCAGACAGGGATTCGGCCAGTTCGACAACCATAGTACCTGCCAGTGTAACCGGAGCAGTCATACCTGCCTGAGCAGCAGAGGTGTAGACAGCCGGCAGTCCATGCTCTGCCATGGTCATCATGACATCCAAACCTTCGTTTTCGTGGATCAGCGGGGTGATCGGCTCAGAATAAACTGCGAAAAACGGATATTTTTCAAGTTCTTCATAGCTGCCGCGCACTTTTGCACCCATATCGATCATTGCCTGAACATTGTCACGGTTGTAAGCCCAGTGTAAAATCGGCTTCGGAGAGTTTTCAAACATTGCCTTAAAGCAGTAGACATCTAAAACGCTGGTTTCGACACCATCAATGGTCCCAAAGTCCATCAGATAGTCAATGTTTGGAAGCGCATCCATTACCTTCACGGCCTTGCAGGTATCTTCATAATGAGGAATTTTCCGCTCACCGGTGTATGGATCCAGTGTATTGATAACGGTGGGGCCAGGTCCGTAATAAAAACGCTTGCCGCCAAGGATCATCTTGGATTCCATATCCTGAGAGTAGAGTGTTACCTGGGAAGGTGCGGACTGAATAGCGCTTTCAACCATCGCAGCAGGGAAACGAACGCGTCTGCCATCGACGAAGGCTCCTGCTTTTTTAAGAATTTCCAGTGCCTTGTCATTATAGACATCAACACCGACCTCTTTTAATACCTCTAAAATTGCCTGATGAATCATTGCGCATTGATCATCGTTAAAAACTTCAATACCTAATTGTTGTCTACTTGTGTAGTTGCATAAGTTATCCATCGTTTTCTCCTTTTTCTCTTGATCAACAAATGCGATCGTTTTTAACATAAACCTTTTGGGGTGATATTAATGCAAGACCTGTGCCATATTCGTAAAACATTTTAAAAAAGTGGTAGTTTCAACTGGGATTTGTGGTTTTCCAACCTTATATATACAAAAGTCTCCTTCCTGTCATAAAATTTTATTTCATTTTATTAAGAAAGAATTTCTATTGAAAACGTATTAATCCGTTTGAATAAAAAACGTCAAATTTGTCAAAAAATGTAAAAATTATTTTGACATTTTTTACACCTGCCAAAAATGTTAAAAAAATAACGAAAACTTTTTGGTAAGCTCTTTAATTTTGTCAAAAAATGTAAAAATTGTTATTATTTGTCAAAAAAACGTCCGCTTTTAAGACGCTTTTTTTGACCCGCGCACCCTCCGATTTTTTTCTTAATGCTTTTCCGAAAGTACTTTTTCTTTGTTATATATATGTAATCAAAGTTTAAGACACTTTATTTTTACGAAAACCAGAAATTTTGGCACGAGTATTGCATCTCTTATCCAGCAAACATAAACTTTTTTAATCTATCAACTTTTGGAGGGAATATATATGAATTTTGATCACGCTTATTTTGAACAAGACAGAGAAAACATTTCGAAGAAACTGGATATTGGCAAAGAAATTATTTATCTGACAAAACCAGAATGTGAGAATATCGGCCTCACACGCGACGATATTCTGGAAATCACCAAGAAAACGTTGATCTCCCACGGAAAAAAAGAATTTGAGATGCCCGCAAAAATTGGCGTTCATCCATGGACAGAAGTCTTTTTCCATGCAATGCCAGCCTATGTTCCAGAGCAAAGAGCCATTGGGTGTAAGTGGATCGAATGCTACCCAAACAATCCAAAGAAGTACAATCTTCCACAGACAACTGGCCTTTTAGTATTAAACGATGTGCTTTCCGGTGTCCCTGTCGCAGTGATGGACTGTGCCTGGATTACTGCCATGCGCACACCAGCTGTTACAGTCTTAGCTGCTGCTGCCCTTCATCCAGATGCTGAAAACTTTGGTATGTTTGGTTGTGGTGTACAGGGGATTGAACATGTGCGTTATGTCACGAGAACACTCAAAAATCTGAAAAAAATTTATGTATATGATGTCGTGGAAGCTGCTGCTGATAACCTGATTAAAATTGTCCAGCCCGAAATTGATGTTGAAATCATCAAGGCTGCTTCGCCTCAGGAAATCGCTGAAAAATGTGAGGTCATGAGTTCTGCCACCATCATCCTGAAAGATCCTTTGTGCGTTGTTAAGGACGAATGGATCTCAGCCGGGCAGACCATTGTGCCCTGTGACATGAACACCTTCTTTGACCTTAAGACACAGTACCGCGCCGATAAATACATTGTCGACAGCAAAGAGGAGCACGAGCTGTTTGCAGAGATGGGCTACTTCCCGGCAGATAAGGGGCTCCCGGAGGTTTACTGCCAGACCGGCGAGATTCTCGCTGGCTTAGCTGAAGGCCGAACTTCCAAGGATGAACTGATTGTCTGCAGCAATATTGGGATGTCTGTCTGTGATATGACGGTTGCCCGCGCAATATTCGATATCGCCCTTGAAAAGGGCATTGGCCAAAAGCTTGCCCTGTAAAAGCATTCTTATATAAAATTTAAAAAAGTGAGGATAAAATTATGAGTAACTATGCAATGATCAGCGATTATGTTGTAAGCGGAAACGAAAACGGCGTTGTCAATGAAGTTAACGCCGCTTTATCTGGCAATGCAGCACCTCTTGAAATTATCAATGATGGTCTGTTGACCGGTATGAATGTTGTCGGTGAAAAGTTTGCAAACGGCGAAATGTTTGTTCCTGAGGTTTTAATGGCTGCCCGCGCCATGAACGCTGGCATGGACATTGTTAAGCCGCTTCTGGCCGAAGGTGATGTTACCTCCCTTGGTACAGTTGTCATCGGCACTGTCAAAGGCGATCTCCATGACATTGGGAAAAACCTGGTGGTTATGATGCTTGAAAGTGCTGGATTCAAAGTGGTTAATCTTGGTGTTGACGCTAAAAAGGAAGCCTTCGTTGAAGCCGCTAAAGAAAACAATGCGGATATTGTGGCCATGTCCGCCATGTTGACAACCACCATGACTTACATGGATGAAATTATCAAAACCTGTAAAGACGCAGGCATTGATGCCAAGTATATGATCGGCGGCGCGCCAGTAACACCAGCCTACGCTGAAAAGATCAGCGCCATCTACACCGCTGATGCGTCAACTGCAGCCGAAAAAGCCAAAGCATTGGTTTAAAAACTTAAAAACAAACTATTTTGACAAATTTTTAAAATAAAGAACCTGCCCACTCTTTCTTCCTCTTTCAAAAAAGAGTGGGCCATTGATGCGACTGCCTTTGGATACCGTTGCATCCAAAATTCAAAAAATATCGGAGGAATCCAATAATGTATATTAATCGAAAATTTTATGAAAATTATGTCTCTACCCGCGATGTTGAACTTCTGCATGAATACACCCTGAAAGTTTTAAAAGAAGTGGGTGTCTCCTTCAATTGCGAAGAAGCATTGGATATTTTCAAAAAACACGGAGCAACGGTTGAAGGAAGTATTGTTAAAATCGATGAATCCTTATTGAACGCAGCACTGGAGACGGTTCCCAAAACCTTCACTGTTCATACAAGCAGCGGTGAAACATCAATTGGTGAACCCTTCCGTCCAAAAACAGTTGGCTGCTACGGTCCTTCCAAGTTCCTGTTTGAGGATGATACCTACCGTGTGGCCCAAATGGCGGACATGATTAAATTCCTGAAACTTATGGATACCAGCGACGTGACTGATTTTGTCAACAACGCTGCTTTCGATACGCCTGACCTTGACAAAGATCAGGATGACTTTTACCTGCCTCAGGTGGCCATGTGCTTGAAATATTCTAAAAAGCCAACCTACGGCAATGTGGCCAACAGCCTGAACACCCGCGGCAAAAGTCTCAAGGAAGCCGCCCGCGGTATTGCAAATCTTTACAAAGAGTTCTACGATATCTGGGATAAACCAGTTCTCCTGACCAATGCGTGCGCTCTCTCACCCCTTGGTTACTCCTATGAGGTACTGGATAATATTATCGGCTTATGCGAAGAAGGACAGCCTGTAACCATTATCACCTGTTCCATGACAAACATGACTGCCCCGGCAGCGCTGCTTGGAACTGTAATCCAGAACAATGCGACTATTCTGGCCGGTATCGTGCTGACCCAACTCATCAACCCAGGTGTGCCTGTTATTTATGGCTCCGTCTCGAGCGCCACAGATATGCGTGAGGTAGCTCTCGCCATCGGCGCACCGGAGGCTCAGCTGATCCAGATGTCTTCACTGTCACTGGCCCGCTATTACCAGATCCCAGTGCGCACCGGCGTTGCTGGAACAGACTCCATGAAGCCCGATTACCAGGCCGGGGTGGAAACCTTTATGAACCTTATGACAACCTATCTGGGCAAAGCAGACTTTATCCTGCACCACGCGGGTATCCTCCAGTCCTATGCCCTCGGAAGCTATGAAAAATTCGTGATGGACGAAGAAGTTAACCGAATTCTTCTGAGACTGAACCGCGGTATTGATATCAGCGATACAAAAGCAGAAAAGGTTTTTGCTGAAATCAAAAAAGCCGGACCGCTTGGTAATTATCTGTCCGGCAGGACACCAAAAGACTACCGGCAGGAGCACTACCTGACCAAGCTCTTTAACCGCGCCGCCGGAGATCCCCAGCCTATCGCCGACAAAATCGGTGATATCCGCGAACGGGCGGCAAAGGAAATTGAAGAAAGAGTTGAAAATTACACTCTGCCTGATTTAACACAAACTCAAAAACAAATTTTAAACAAATTTTTACCTAAATCTGAAAAATTTTAAAGCCTCAGAAAAATCCCTCTTTTCTAAACCGGTATGCAGCCCCAGCAAGCATACCGGTTTTATTTTTTAAATTGAATTTAAAGAAATGTTTTTACTGAATTTTCATAATCATCCTGTTATTAATTTTCTTATAATTTTGTAATAAATATAAAACTGTTTTCTGCTTTTATAAATTTTTTGATATATTTCATGATTTTAAAGGATTTAATGGTATTTTTCAACAAAACTTTTGTAGATATTTTCAAAATATGATATAATAATCAATAACAAATGCAGAAAGGACAGAAAGGCAGATAATTCTATGAAAGAAACTATTTTTAAAGAAGACCACCAGTTAAACCTCGAAGCCATCGAGGACATTCTTACCTCATTTTATTATGCGACAGATGTTCCGGTAACCTTATATGACCAGAACACCCATCCGTTGGGCACCTACTTTGAGGATAAAAAAATCTGCCGGTACTTTAATCAGTCCGAGACAGAATCCAGCCTCTGTCCAAACGCACTGCACTTTGCTGCAACCTGGGCACACCGTCTTGGAGAGCCCTATATATTTGTCTGTCCCTCAGGCTTTGTCAATATCGCCATCGCCATCCTCGACGGCCAGCAATTTGCCGGTTCTGTCATTGCCGGCCCCATTGCCATGGGAACCATTGAGGAGAGCACTATCCGGGACATGTTCACCATCCACCAGGCCTCACCTGAGGTGCTCTATAATACTACACTCTTTATCCGAAATATGAAAATTTTCACCCCTTCCCAGGTAAACCATTTAGCTAAACTCCTAAACGCGGCGATCCTGAGCCTGTACCCCAATACAGAAGCCTATGAAAAGCTAAGCTCTGAATACCATGATCAATCTGAAATTGGAGAGCGTATCCACGAGCATAAAAAGAACAATATCCCATTGGTTTACCCCTATGAAAAGGAACAGGAGCTTGTGCGGCAGGTGAAGGAAGGTGATCACGAGGGCGCCCAGGTAACTCTCAAATTTTTAGTAAATGAAATTCTGCTGATTGAGGGCGGCAACCTTGAGGTCATCAAGGCCAGAATTCTGGAGCTTGTCACTATTCTCTCCCGGGCTTCGGTAGAGGGCGGGGCTTCGCTTGAAAAGATCTTCGGCCTGAATCTTGACCTGATCACTGAGCTCAATAAAATTGACAGCATCCAGGTTCTGAGCTCATGGACTGTTAAAATTATCGACCATTTCACAAAAAATATTTTTAACAATATTTACTCAGGAGACTCCTATCTGATCAACCAGGCCATTGAGCACACAAGAGCCAATTACATGAACAAAATCACTCTCCAGAAGCTGGCAGACTATCTGCATGTTTCAGATTCCTATCTATCTAAGCTGTTTAAAGAAGAAACAGGCATCAGTTTCACGCAGTATCTCAACGAAATCCGGATTAACCGAAGCAAGGAGCTCTTGCAGAACACCAAAATGAGCATTGTCGAGGTTGCTCTTTTCGTCGGCTATGAGGATCAGAGCTATTTTACAAAGGTTTTTAAAAAAATTACCGGTATTACCCCAAAGAAATACCGGTCAGGAAAAAAATAAAAACGAAATTTTTAAGCCACTCCTCCGAGTGGCTTTAATTGAAAACTGTCCAGCGCCTCATTGATTTCGTCCAAATCAAAAACGCGATGCTCCACACAGTAGCGGATGATTAAGTCAAAGGTTTCACTGCCGGAAAGAGCATAGCCGGCTTCGCACAAAAGGGCTTCCATCTCGTCCAGATCGGCTTCCAGCGCAATGCCCAGAGCGATGACCGTGGCCTTTGACGGATGGTATTTCGGGTCGCTTCTTATTTTTGAAAACAAACGGCGGTCAATGCCGGCTTTATGGTAGACTGCCTTGTCTGGAAGGCCCCGCGCATCAATCATTTTAAAGAGAAGACCTGTAAAACCCGGTCCGCGATTCAGCACAATGTAGCTGTCCAGGCTTTCCTCTGAAGCGACCAAAGTCCCCTGGCTCAGGCACACGTCCTCTTGATGGCTTTTTCCAAAAACCTTCAATGCTTTTGCCTCTACATTGCGCGCGCACACTGCCGCGGAATCTCTTTGCTTTTTTCTGGCAGATTCATCGACGGCCTGCCTCTGTTCTTTTTCAACAAATTTTCTGAGTTCGGATAAAAATTTCTGTGACAGCATCATAACCTCCGATGTCGCCCTTCAGGCGACCATTTTTCTTTCAAAGATGTTATTATCATATCATAAAAAGAAAGGAGACCTCATCATGAATCTAAATTTAACAGAGATCATTTTTATACTGGACCGGAGCGGCTCAATGGCAGGGCTGGAAGCCGACACCATTGGCGGTTATAATCAATTTTTAAAAGCGCAGGCCAAAAAAGCCGGTGAGCTTCGCGTCACCACCGTTCTTTTTGATCACGAATACGCGTGTCTGTACCAGAGCGTCTGCCCTAAAAACGCCGTACTCACAGACCGACAGTATTTTGTCCGGGGCTGTACAGCCCTCTATGACGCTGTTGGACAGGCAGTGACCGACACAGGCTTGCGTCTTGCCGAAACGCCCGAGTCCGATCGCCCCAAAAAGATGATTGTCGTCATTACCACCGACGGCTACGAAAACGCCAGTAAAAAATACACACATCAGCAAGTTCAGAATATGATCCGGCATCAGCAGGAAAAATACAGCTGGGAATTTTTATTTTTCGGCGCAAACATTGATGTGGCAAGTGTTGCAGAGACCATCGGCATACAGCCTTTTCGGGCTTTTGGTTATAAAGCGGACAGCGCGGGAATCCACAAGATGATGGCCAGCGCCTGCGATATGGTTTCATCTCTCCGCGCTGCTCCCTCCTGTCAAAATGACACTGAAAGCGATCAGTCGTTTTCCGAAAAAAATAGGCCAAATTGAAAAAAGCCCAGCTTTCGGGCTTTTCATTCGTTTTAGCGCTATATGTTGAAACAGCGTATACCTTTTTTGCTCTGCTGACCATGGCTCAACCTTATACAGACCGGAATTCACATCCATAATTTGAGCACAGGCCGCAGTCATGATCCTTTTCCGCGATCTGCATATTTTTATCGGCGCCGTATACATAGCCCATGGTTTTCAAGGGATTGTACATAAAGCCTTCTGTCACAGAAACGTTTAACAGGTCACTGCCGTCTGCTTCCTCCAGAATAACCTTCTGATTCTGAATGGGAATGATGTAGTCGTCCGGCTGGTAACGAACCGTCAGCGCATAGCCCTGCTTCTCGAAAACATCCTCTCGGATAACCGGATAAAAATCATCCGACAGATTGAAGAGCAGCTGGTCGGCAATGGAGTCAATCATCAATCCCTTCAGATAATTCTTTTCGGCAAAGTAAGCGGTGCATCGGTCACTGATTCCAGCGCCCAGAGTGACCATCACGTATACAAAATGGCTGACCTCGCAAAGCCCCTTGTGCATTGGCACACGGCCATCGGCTTTTTTCAGGACATAAATTCCTCTGGCGTCCACTAGTTTTGGAATCTCCTCTGCCAGCTCGTTGTAGGCTGCCAAAAACTCATTGTAATTCGGCTGCGTTTCATAAATATGCATCCGTTTGAACACAATATCCCGCTCCATCCGAATCGGAATATGATAAACCTTTTCCATTTTCACACCTCCTGCTCTCTATTATAACTCATTTTTCAGCCGCGACCAATGCCTCCTCTGTGTTTTCTCTGGTAATGAAAATCACAGACAGGGTCATCAATATGGAGCCCACCCAGGTATTGACACCATAAGGCTCACTAAAAACCAGAATGCCCATCACCAGAGAAACCACGGCCTCAAAGGAAATGATCAGCGAGGTTTTTGTCGGGCCGATGGCTTTGATGGCAAAAGCCACGACTCCCAGTACAAAAACCGTGATAAATCCAAGAATCAGACCATAGAAAAGCTCAAGCGGTCCGATGGTTAAAAAATCCGGCGTGCCTGTAAGGCATCCCTGGCCAAAAAACAGCACACAGCTGATCCCTGCCAGATAAAAAACAATGGCCATATTGTCCATATTCTTCATGCTGCTTTTTCGTATCCCCACAAGGTAAACGCCATAGGCCAGCCCTGCCCCCACTGCCAGAACGCTGCCGATATTCACGATGGAAAAATCAAGATTCATTAG
>OAWD01000663.1_pt1 | contig 20814 bp, 18 predicted proteins | sample 1495361 | NCBI WGS metagenome assembly OAWD01 (sample SAMEA2580130, study PRJEB22360) | human gut metagenome | biome: human gut; feature: human-associated habitat; material: faeces | place: Denmark | collected 2008/2010 | reverse complement strand
CAATACACTTCCAGACTCCCTTCCGGAAAAAGATGGACGGCATCCCCCTGCCTCAAGGTTGCCTCTATTTCTTCCATAAAGCCCCTGAATTCGGAAAGCTTTCCGGGGATCGGTATTCCACCCAGGTCATTAACCAAATGCCCCACAAAGGGCATTTTCAGATTTTCATCCAAGGTTGGAAAATACATCCGATGCTGCCTGCAAACACCGGCTACCATCGTGCAGTCCAGCGTATGAACATGGTTGCAGATTGTTACCATCCCGCCGCTGATATCAGCCAAATTATCCTCTCCTGAGACCGTGAGACCAAACATCAGGCGATTATATAAAGGCAGCAGGGTCAACGCTATTTTTCTTAAAACAAAACGATTCTCAAAGTGGCGTTTATCTTCATTGCGTTCAATAATAACATTTTCACCCAAATTTTCAGCCTCATATTGTGCCATACTCATCAATAGCCTCCCTGAACATTTCTTCCATCCTATAAACGCAGTCCTCTATATTATATTGCTTACCGTACGCTGCGTATTCTTTTTCTAAATCCCTTTTTTCTTTAGGATGTTCAATAAAATAATCAATTTTATCAGCCAGATCGTAAGGGTCACCTGCATTAAAGAGGCATCGGTCATTTAAAGCAAATTGAGGGGTTGCTGATTTAGGACTGTTGGAGATAACCGGAACCAGTCCGCTGCAAAATGCTTCAATACAGGAGATCGCCTCACTTTCGGCATCTGCTGTATGGACATAAAGATCGCTCATTGCAATGATATCACGCAGCTTTTCCTTGTCAAAAAAATCAATAAGAACCTTGTTTGGCAGTTTTTTTCCAACTTTTTCGTAAAACTTTTTCTTTGGTCCTTGTCCTGCTAATATCAAGCATATCTGGTCCCTGTATTTAGATAACCCTGCTGCTTCTATGAGCAGATCCTGCCTTTTTTCATTGGCCAGTCGCCCAACCATTAAAATCACAAACTTACCCCTGAGCAACGGAATCTTATCAATCTTACGGTAATAGAAATCCGGGTCGACACCATTTGAGATGACATGCAGCTTTGCCGTATAACCATTTTTACGCAGTTCTTCTGCGATAAAGTTACTGGGACAGTGAATATGTGAAAATTGGTTATAAAAAATATTTTTGAAGCCCTGATACAAGGCTGTATTAATTTTTTCCACCTTATTAATTTTCAGCGTATAGGTAATATTTTCCGGTTGTACATGAAAGGCCGCTGTTGCGGGGACAGACAGCTCCTTTGCGATTTTAGCGCCCTGGATCGAAAGTGGAAAAGGCATTAAAAAATGGACAATATCCGCCCATGTAATGGCCTTTTTTAAAACTTCCCTGCTGGGCTTAGCCAATGTCATACCCTGATTCTGAATAATCTGTTTGACAACAGGGGGAAAATGATATGAACGCACCGCGTATTTGTCAGGACTTTCCTTTCCTGTACTGACAATTCTCACTTCATGCCCATGATTTTTCAGTGATTCTGAAAAACGGACTGCTGACATCGTGGTGCCATTGTTGGTATGATCAAATTGGTCCATAACTAATAAAATTTTCATTGATTTCCTCCTCATATACTTAAATTATACCCAAAGCCGAATATTTTTGTACAGTGACAATTCCTTTGTTTTGTACAAAAATAAAAAAGGATGCACTTTAGCATCCCTCAACGTATCATTTTACCAGCGGTCTAAAACTTTCTTTTTATAATGCCGGTACACGATAACTTCAAAAACAAGACAGGCAATCTCAGAAACGATAAAACCATACCAAACCGTATCCAAACCTCCGATTAAGGAGAATAGATAGGAAAAGGGCAGTAAAAAAATCATCTGTCTCAAAAAAGAGGAAATCATACTGAGATAGGATTTTCCCATCGCCTGAAAAGAAGTACTTAGCATAATGGATATCCCCGCGAGCGGAAATGCAAGGCTTATTGCTCTGAAACAATTAATCCCAATCGCCGTCATTTCTTCCGATGCATTGAAAAGCATAAAAATCTGGGCTGGGAAAAGCTGGAACAAAAGAACCCCAACAAACATAATGACCAAGCTCGTCAGAATAGAGACCTTTAATGTCTCTTTGAACCGCTTTGCATTCTGAGCTCCGTAATTATATCCAAAAATTGGCATCGCTCCTTGTCCAAGGCCAAAAATCGGCATAAAAATGAAGGATTGCACTTTAAAATAAACACCAAAAACCGCTACAGCGGTCATACCATATCCAGCTAAAATCAGGTTGTAGCCTGTCACCATAAAAGAACCAATTCCCTGCATGATCGCAGACGGAAGCCCTACCACAGCAATATCCTTCATGATAGCCCCGCGGTATTTAAAAGAACGAAAATGAAGCTTTAGAAGGTTCTTTTTCCGCTTTAGGACCACAATCAAAATATAGACCATTGCAATGATCTGGCCTGTAACCGTTGCGATGGCGGCTCCTGTAACACCCAGAGCCGGAAAGCCCAGAAGCCCGAAAATCATAATCGGATCCAGAATAATATTCGTGATTGCCCCGATCAGCTGACCGATCATTGGCTGAATCATATCGCCGGAGCCCTGCAGTGTGCTGAAACCAGCCTGCGTAATAATGCTTCCAAAACTGAAAATTGTAACGATCAGCAGATAATCTGTACATCCCTTAATAATTTCCGGATTATCCGTAAACATTTTTACAAAAATATTTGAAAAAACAGCGCCTAAAACAGCTGCGGCTAAAGATAAAATCACTGCGACCAGAAAGCCATGTTCCGCTACCATTTCTGCCTCGCGGTGTTTTTTTTCACCAAGGCGTCTGGAAATTCCGGAATTAATCCCTACACCCATACCTACAAAGCAGGATACAATCAGCATCTGCACCGGAAACGCCAGAGAAACAGCGGTGAGAGCATTTTCCCCTGTCTGCGCGACAAAGACGCTGTCTACGATGTTGTACATTGCCTGTACAAACATTGAGATGATTGCCGGCAGAGCCATACTAAAAAGTAATTGGGGGATATGCATCGTCCCCATCTTGTTTTCATGCTGTAACTGTTGTTCTTCCACCAAAACACTTCCCCCTCACTTTTAACGAATTTTATTTTTTCTTTTTGGAAATTTCAACTTTTACTTTGTGATCTTTAATCATTTTACCATTCAGTTTTTTCTCTACTTTTTTGGCGACATCCACATCCACATCCACAAAGGTAAATTTATTATACATATCAATATTTCCAACTGTCGAAGACGCAATATTACACTCGCCGCAAATGGCGCCGAGAATATCTCTTTTCTGCACCTTGTCTTTCTCACCAACACTGATAAAAAGACGTTTTGTCTTTTCCGGGCCAAAGGATTTTCCTTTACCGCCCTTTACTTCTCTGCGGCGCTTTCCATCCCTTTCACGTCTGCCTTCCCGGCGCCCGCGTTTTTTAAACTCAGTATTTAAATCTTCCGCATCTGACAAAGGAAGCTGCGCTTGTAAAAGAACCGCGGCGATAAATTCTGCTTCGTAGCCCTTTTCTTCAAGTTCTTGAATGATCGCAATGTAACGTTCCAGTTCTCCCTTTTCGGCTTTGAGCTTAAAACGTTCCTTGAAATGGGCGATCTTAATATCATTGATCACCTCACTGGTCGGAATTAAATCGCGTTCGATGCTTTTCTTGGTATAATCGGTTATTTTTCGCAGCTTAAACTGATCCCTTGAACGGGCAAGTGTAAGTGAAAGACCGCTCTTCCCCGCACGTCCGGTACGGCCAATACGGTGTACATAGTATTCTTCGTTGTCTGGTACATCGTAGTTAAAAACAATATCCACATCGTCAACATCAATCCCTCTGGCCGCTACATCGGTGGCTACTAAAATTTTCAGCCGCCCCTGGCTAAAGCGTTTTAAGACATTGAGTCTGGATACCTGGCGCATATCGCCATGAATTTTGTCTACGGAATACCCCAGTTCCTGCAGATTTTCAGTAATTTCGTCAACATAGTGTTTGGTGTTGCAAAAAATAAGTGAACGCTGCGGCTTATAGACATCCAGCAGACGGGTTAAAGCTTCAAACTTATTCTGGTCAGAAATATTAAAATACTTCTGCTCAATACTTGGCGCTACCATTGTTTTAGGCGAAATTTCAATCATTGTCGGATTTTTCTGGTAGGTTTCCGCTATCTTTAAAATGGGTTTTGGCATTGTAGCCGAAAATAAAACGGTCTGAACATCATGGTCTACCGCATCTAAAATGAGCTCAATATCCTCTCTGAAGCCCATATTCAGCATTTCATCCGCCTCGTCCAGCACTGCCATTGTAAGTGCGTTGAATTTTAAAGTTTTCCGACGCATATGGTCCATGACACGTCCTGGTGTGCCTACTACAATCTGTGCTCCGGATTTCAGATCACGAATCTGGTTTTCAATCGAAGCGCCGCCAAACACTGCAACAACTTTGATACTGTGGCTGTATTTTAAAACCTTTCTGAATTCTTCAGAAACCTGCAGCGCCAGCTCACGCGTGGGCAGTAATACCAGCACCTGTGGTTTTCTGAGTTCTGGATCAATCTTCTCTATGGCAGGAATCGCAAAGGCCATTGTCTTTCCTGTTCCTGTCTGGGATTTACCAATAAGGTCGCCACCTTCCATCAAACGGGGAATTGCGCGTTCCTGAATTTCTGTCATATCAACAAATCCCATATCATCAATTGCCCTGAGCAATTGCTCGTTAATCTCTAGTTCTCTAAATTTCATATAACTTCCTTTCTAAATACATAACATCTAATTATAAACTAAAAAATAAAAGAAAGCAAATTTTATGTCAAACTTGGGTATATTTTTTATAAGAATACTCTGATCAATTAAGGAAGTGATGATAATGATTGAAACAAAACGCATCTATGAGCCCAAAAACATCATGGATGGATACCGCGTTTTAGTAGACAGCTATTGGCCCAGAGGATTTACTCACTCCAGCGCCAATGTCGATATATGGAAAAAGGAACTTGCTCCCAGCAAAGAATTGATCCGACGTTTTCATTCTGGAAAAGATTCATACGAAAGCTTTAAATCGCAATATTTGGAAGAACTTAAAAATAATCAGGCTGTCAAAACTTTTCTATCCGATTTGAAGAAGCGTCTAAAGGAAGAAAATGTCACTTTAATCTATTCTGCCAGCAATAAGGAACAGAACCAGGCCGTTATTCTGGCAGATTATTTGAACGCAATGCTTTTTCAAAAAAATAAAGCGCCACGGGCAGCGTGACGCTTTATTTTTATAATGCAAATCTTTCAATGGCTTCTGCCACCCCATCCTCATCATTTGTAGAAACGATATGGTCCGCGATTGTTTTGATACAGTCATAAGCGTTTCCCATGGCAATTTTTGTTCCTGCAATTTCGATCATTTCCAAATCGTTGTCACTATCTCCTATTACCATGACCTCTGTAAGGCTTATTCCCAGATATTCGCAAAGCTTTGTGAGTCCTAACCCTTTATCAACCCCTTCTGGAATACATTCAAGGCAATAGTTCATTGGGCGCAAGGGTACTAAATCCACAATTTCACCCGCCCTTTTCTGGACTTCATCCAATTTATCAAAGTCGGTGGATGAAATGACAAATTTACTGACCTCCAAGTGGTTTTTATCTAAATAGTCCTCGATATCCTCAACCACAATTTGCTGTTCCTTAAATTGACGTACATATTCATCGGCCCATCCTGCTGTTGGCATTTCAGGAAATGTTTTTTTTGTACAGACACATCCATGAATGGTATGCGCCTGGACAAAAATGCCATCGTACTGATCCACCAGCTCAATTATCTGTCTGATAATCTCTTTTGAAAGAGCATCCTCAAAGATCACAATATCTTTTTTATAGTCTCGACCCACGCCGCCATTACCGGAGAGCATATAATCGGTCCCTCCAATGGCTTCGGCGGCAAACCAGCCTTCTTTATCAATCCGGCCTGTTGCCACTACAGGAATGATCCCTTTTTCTTTAGCTTTTTTAAAAGCTGCTTTGTTTTTCTCAGAGATTGTATTCTGAGTGTTTAAAAGCGTGCCATCCAAGTCGGTAACGATCATTTTTATTGCCATGAAAATGCTCCTTCGTTTATTTATGTAACAGCATTGACGCTGTTTTCAACCCATATAATGGTTCTGTTTCGAGCACTGCTTTTTTTATGGCCATCGCCATCACGCGTGCCGCCAGTGTTCCAACCACATTAATATCTGCAGCCACCTCGCCCACAGACATGACATAGACACTGTCGCCGTCCGCTGTGGTATGGACAGGCCTTATGGCCTGTCCGTAACCGTTATGGGTCATTGCTGCTATTTTTTTTGCTTCAACCTTATTAAATTTCCCATTGGTAATCACAGCACCTATGGTTGTGTTTCCAGTAAACAGATTCTCTTTGCAGGAAATATCCTCATACATGGCGGCTTCGGTATCCTCAAATTCAGAAAGGTCTGCTGAGAGCATCCCTGCCAGCTTATCACCGCTTTCAATATCAAAAATATCCCCGAGGGCGTTGACCGAGACAATAGCACCTACCTTTAAATCGCCAAGCTTAACGGCATAGGTCCCAATGCCTGATTTCATCATCGTCTGGACTCCTCGATATTTGCCAACGGTCGCACCTGTTCCGGCTCCAATATTACCGTTCTGTATGCTTTTTCTGTTTTCTGAATCTAGGCATGCCTGATAGGCCATCGCTTTATCTGGGTACGCATTCGGTTTGCCGACAACCAAATCAAAAATACACGACTGGCAGACAAGCGGTACCTTTGCCACACCCGTATCAAAGCCAATGTTGCGCTCACTCAGATACTGCATGACGCCACCGGCGGCGTCCAGACCAAAGGCAGAGCCGCCGCTTAACAAAACAGCATGGATTCCCTGGGCAGCAGCTACCGGGTTCAAAAGCTCACTCTCTCTGGAGGCTGGTCCTCCGCCTCTTACATCAAGCCCTGTAGGTGCACCCTGTTCATTGATAATCACGGTGCACCCTGTCCCGCCTTCTATATCCTGCGCATGGCCGATTCGGATATTTTCAATATCATTAAGGTTTATTTCCTGCATTGTTACCTCATTTCTGATGCTATACAGCAACCCTCGTTTTCAAATACTTCATTAATGGCTTACACACGGCAATCGTAATAACAATGCCAACGCCAAGCTCAAGTAAACCATTTACGCCCACAATGGTTAAAAAAACTTCCTTTAACGGAATTGCGCTGAAGAAAAACCATAAGCACCCCATAACCATGATTGTATGGCATAAGGTTGCTATACCCGCGCTGATGCCTATGCTTAAAGCATCATTGCTCAGCCGGCTTTTTAAAGCTTCATACAGCACTCCTGCAATCACCCCCAACAAAACTCTCGGCAAAATACACATAACCAGAGATTGAATCGGGGCTCCGCTTGCAAAAGGTGAAAACATCAGATCTACCGGTGAAACACCCATAAATGTAGCCTTAAGCATACTTAGAATACCAAAGGCCAAACCTAAAATACCACCGCAAACCGGCCCCATAGCAATAGCGCCGATAATCACCGGAATGTGCAAAATTGTAATTGCAACCGGAGGAATCTGAATAAAACCAAGTGGGGTAAAGGTAAGTACCACCAGTATGGCGATCAGCAATGTAAGCTGTGTCATCTGTGCAGTCTTTTTGTTTACCTGTGACATAATAAAAACTCCTAACTGCCGCTCTTTTTAAAGATGCAGCGTCTAATTTATTCACAGACCGTCATATCTTCGCCTGTGTAGCTTTATTTTATCACATTAAAAATAACGAACCAAGTTTTTTCAAAAATACGCACTTAAAATGATTGACATTTTCTTTTTTAATCCTTAACGCCAATCCTCCGCCTTTAAGCCTTTTTTAAATTTATCAATATCTTAAAAGGTTTGTAATCGATTTTCATCATGTAAATAAGGCATTATATTAAATGAACCTTTCCATTTCCTTAAAATTTTATGAATATTTTAAATTTTGTCTTGCTACGTTTTTGAGATGATGATAGAATATTAACAGTTTAAGAAGACTGTCCAGAAATGCCACACAGTGACTTTTCAACGCAACACAGTGCGGCATGTTTAAATTCAAATTTTGAAAGAAACGAGTGAGGATAAAATGGTCGATACAATTTATGTTTTACTTTTCCTTTTAGGTGTCCCTTTCTTTGCTTATGGTATTTATTATTTAATCGTAGGGATATCCGGATACCGTAAACACACAAAGTTCAACCAGCATGCCCCTGAAAATCGCATGTGCGCGGTTATTGCCGCAAGAAACGAATCCCTTGTTATTGGGAATCTGATCGATACGTTAAAAGAACAGAATTATCCAGAGGATTTATTTGATATCTACGTTATTCCAAATAACTGTACAGATAATACTGAAGAGGTAGCCCGGAAACACGGCGCAAAAATATTCCACTGTACCTCTGAAGTGCGCTCAAAGGGCGCTGCTTTAGAACAGTTTTTTGATGCTACCTTTGCAGACAATGACGTTTTTGATGCTTTCTGCGTTTTTGACGCTGATAATCTGGTTGATCCAAATTTCTTCTCTGCAATGAACAATGCTTTATGTGACGGAGAAAAAATTGCTCAGGGCTACCGCGACAGCAAAAACCCAACAGACTCCTGGATCTCAGGCTGTCAATCCATTTTTTACTGGACATTAAACCGCTTTATGAACCTTGCAAAACAGGGGATCGGCTGGTCCGCCGCTTTAAACGGAACCGGCTTTATGGTTTCCCGCGAAGTCTTAAAAGATGGCGGTTTCAGAACCTTCAGTATGACTGAGGATATTGAGTTTACCACTCAATCCATTATGAAGGGGTATCGCGTCGCATGGGTTCCTGAAGCCCTTACCTTCGACGAACACCCCATTACCTTTGAAACCTCCTGGAAGCAGCGCAAGCGTTGGTCTACCGGTACGATCCAGTGTTTTTCACAGTACTCAGCTCCCTTATGGGAAAACTTCAAAAAAACGCGTAACTGGATGTGCGTGGATATGATCTTATATCTTCTTGCTCCGTTCATGCAGGTTTTAACCAGCATCTATACAATTTGTTCATTCGTTGTACTGACACTTTTACTCATTAACACACAGGTTTGGTCTGATGCCCTCACCTTTGCCATTCTCTTTGGTGTCGGCGGTGTTATTATCAGCTTCCTCTTTACCGCAATGGTCGTTAAGCTTGAACACCACAAAATAAAAGAAGTCGCCGGCAAAGCATTTTTCTCTTTCTGGTTCTTCCTGTTTTCATGGATACCGATTAATGTCCTCTGCTTTGTCAAGCCGATTGAAACCTGGGAACCGATCGAACATACTCAGAGCTTGAAGCTCTCACAATTACAGCTTAATAAATAAACTATCAACGCCCCGATGTAATACAACGGGGCGTTTTTCAGATGACAGCACAAAAAAAGGAACCGTCTTTTGCAGTTAAAAGACGGTTCCTTTTTACAGGACCATATTCAAGAAATTAATGGTTCTTTCGTTCTGTGGATTTCCAAACACTTCACTTGGTGGTCCCTGTTCCACAATATAACCTTCATCAATGAAGATAACACGGTCTGCAACCTCTCTGGCAAAGCCCATTTCATGGGTAACCACAACCATGGTCATCCCTTCGTGTGCCAGCTGTTTCATTACATTGAGAACTTCTCCAACCATTTCCGGGTCAAGAGCACTTGTTGGTTCATCGAACAGCATAACATCCGGGTTCATTGCCAGCGCCCTGGCAATGGCCACACGCTGCTGCTGTCCACCGGAGAGCTGCCCTGGATAGGCGTCCGCCTTAGCGACCATATCAACCCTTTTTAAAAGTCCTTGTGCTACTTCCTCTGCTTTAGCCTTATCCATAATTTTTAAAGCGACCGGCGCAAAGGTAATATTTTTTAAAACAGACATATTGGGGAAAAGGTTAAACTGCTGGAATACCATTCCGATATTCCGGCGGTAGAGGTTAATATTTGCATGGTTTCCGGTTATCTCGTTGCCGTCCACCACGATCGTACCACTGGTTGCCTCTTCAAGCGCATTGATGCAGCGCAGCATTGTGCTTTTACCAGAGCCTGACGGGCCGATAATACAGATGACCTCACCTTCCTCTACCTCCAGATTAATGTCCTTTAAAACCTCTAAATCACCAAAGCTCTTTTTGAGATTACTAATTTTTACTTTTGCCATAGCTCATCTTCCTTTCAATATGACTCGAAACCTTTGACAGAATCATAATCGGGATAAAATACATGACACCAATGATAATCCACATTTTTAAGGATTCAAAATTATTGGCAATGATTAAACGTCCAGTCTGGGTTAATTCTGCTAAACCAATAACAGAAACCAAAGAGCTGTCCTTTAATGTGATAATACACTGATTTACAATCGCCGGGATCATTGTTTTGATCGCCTGAGGTAAAACGACTCTGCGCATTGCCATAGTGTAGGGAAGGCCAAGACTTCTGGCTGCCTCCATCTGCCCTTTGTCAATGGACTGAATCCCGCCTCTGACAATTTCCGCGGTATAGGCGCCGGCATTCAGGCTCAATGCGATAACACCAGCTATAAAGGCATCTAAACGCATATTCAGTGCGCTTGGTATCCCAAAATAAATAAAAAATACCTGTACAATTAATGGTGTACCACGGATAATATCAATGTATACACGTGAAATTCCCCGTAAAAAAGTAGTCCTTGAAACAGATAACAAACCAAAGAGAAGCCCTAGCACCGCCGCAATCAGCAGCGATACCAGGGTCAGTTCGATCGTCATCCAAAGACCTTGTAATAAACGAGGATAGGTTTGAGCAAATAATTCAAAAATACTCATTCAAAAACCTCCTGGAATTATTTTAGGCCATTAAATTATTAATTTGTTTTGATGTAAGTATCTAAAATTTCCTGATATTTACCATTGTCTTTCATGTTCTTTAAGCCAGTGTTGAACATTTCAAGCAATTCTGCATTCTTACCCTTCTGTACAGCAAACCCGTAAGAATTACCAGCCTGTAAATCACCAACTAATTTTAATGGCTGGCCTTTTGCGATTGCATAGCCTAGTACCGGGTAATCTTCGAAACAGGCTACAGAGTTACCTGATTTAACATCTTCATACATATTTGCAGATTCCGGGAAAGAGGTAATGGTGAAGCCATACTGGTCTTTAATGGATTCAGCATACTTAGAGCCTTCAGTACCATTCTTAACCGCGACATTTTTTCCTTTTAAATCATCGTAAGATTTAATGGTGTCATTGTCAGATTTTACAGCCATACCAACGCCTGAATCAAAATAAGGATCAGAGAAATCATATTTTTTCTGACGTTCTTCGGTAATACTCATACCAGCGATAACGCCATCGGCCTGTCCTGATTCAAGAGCGGTAACAGCCGCATCAAAGCCAAGTGGCTGCAGCTCATATTCAAAGCCCTGATCTTCAGCAATCGCTTTTAATAAATCCATATCGATACCTACACGGTTACCGGATTCATCTTCAAATTCAAATGGCGCAAAGGTTGTATCGGTTGCAATGATATATTTTTTTGCCCCGTCACTTCCGCCGCTTGAACAAGCAGCCAAAGAAAAAGTCATTACTGCGGCTAATGCCAAAATACCAAACATTTTGAGTTTCTTCATTTCTTTTCCTCCTGGATTATAGATACTTATTGTTAAAAGTATATCATTTTTTCAGAAAATACGCAACGAAAAAAAATCTCCGACTCAGGGTAAATAATAATTATACTGCTTAAACTCTAAAAAAACAAGCTTAAGTTCGGTATAAAATTCTTTAAATTTTTTACCCAAATCGACGTCAAACATAACAAAAGGCTATTGGAAAAATCCAATAGCCTTTTGTTTGATTTTATAAATCAGGATGCTCTTTTAAGTACTGCTTAATGGCTTCAAGGTCTCCCTGGTCAATGATAATTTCAGAATCATCACTCTCGAGCAGTACCTCATCCGGTAAAATCTGTACCTCGACATCCTCAAATTCAACCGGTTTACGGCTCATATACATGAGCTCCTTCTGATCCAGGATTTCCTTACGGCGGGTAAGATCCGCTTCGATGGTATCTGTTTAGACAGGCGGATCAAGTCATCCAGAACCTCATCAACGATAAACTGCTTGTCAATAATTGTTTTAAGCTTATCGCGGATAACATCACCTGTTTTCAAAATATCGGTATCCGTTGTAATTGGCGTTAAATTGTCCAGCTCCTGCTTAAAGTCGCTAACTGTTTTCTGAAGCTTTTCAGTTCCTTTAGTCGAAGAATTAATCTCTGTAAGCAGCGCGCCTAAACGTTCCTCGATGGCGGCAAAATCTTCTTTCTGCTCTGGTGATATCGCGCTGTCAAGTTGATCAGCAGAAGATGTCCCGGCGCCGAAGAGATCGGCCACTGAAACGGCCTCATTATCATCTGCCTCTTCCTCCGAAACGTCCTCAGCAGCTTTTTCATCAACGGTTGGCTCTTCCTCAATTTCTTCTGCCACTTCCGTCTCAACTTCTTCATCAATGACTTCTTCAGGATGCTCTTCCTCTGCAACTATCTCTTCAACATCATCATTGTCGATTTCCTCAGGCTCAAGGCTCGTCAGGTCATCGTCATTGATCAAAAGAGATTTAAAGGCTTCCTCGTCAAGATAGGTATCCTCATCGTCCTCTTCTTCGTCAGCTTCCTCAATGGATTCCTCGACTTCTTCAAAGTATTCTTCTTCAATTTCGTCTTCGTCATATTCTTCAAAGAGCTCTTCATCCTCAAAATCTTCAAATTCTTCATCCTCGAACTCTTCATCATCCTCGAATAAAGCTTCTTCCTCTTCGTAGGGCTCTTCAATCCCCGCATTTACGGCCGCAGTGTCAATCTCATCTGTGTTACCGTCTTTTGTAACCAGAGACTCAAAAATGTCGTCATATTCTTCTTCGTCCTGGTCTTCATCACGGTTGCTGAGCCATTCTTTTCGTTCCTTTTTTTCGCTGTGTCCTGAAACACCAAATACTTTTCCCCAGATTAAGTGACTGATCAGAATAACCACAATGTCTGCTACTGCAGTGATCAGCAATAATTTTGATGATATACTGAAGGCCATAAAGTAATTGATCCCAAAAACGATAATGTCGGCCACAACGATAAACACAATCGCGATAACCAATTTTTTCGACAGACCTGTAATATCGCCAATCCCCATCATCAAAATTTTAATTCCCGCAAAGAAACAGGAAACAATCATGACATTTGTATCCACATCGTGGCTTACAAACTGAAAGAGTAACAAAACACCGTATGTTGATAAAATAACTGCAATACAATCAAAAAGCAGTAGTAATCCTAATTTTTCACTTTTTTCTGCCATATCTTCACTCCTCAATATTTTCTTTGGTAGCCGCTTCCGTATTTTTATCCTTCTGCTCATTCAAACCAAAGGATGGAAGTACCGAACCTAAAGAATCTGCAAGCTTGTCTGTTCCCTTATACATCGATTCAATTTCCAATAGCTTGAGGTATTCTCGATTGAGGGTCTCTTCTTTTTTGTTCAAAGCTTCGTTTCTCTGTTTCAGCACATCAAAAGCATCCTCAAGAACATCCAGCATTTCCTTGACCATCTGTTCCCGTTTTTCAATGACCTTGATCTGCTTCTTCAAGCCTTCGGGCATATCACTGTCGTCGATATGACTTTCTGGCTCATCATCGCCGCACGGACACTCCTGCTCTTCGGACGATTCCTTAAACACCGGCACGAACGTGTCCCTCGTTTCTCCATCAACACCCTCCTGCAGTTTCGCAATCTTCTCATCCTTGTCCTTTGACACATTGAGTAATTTTTTTAATTCCTCATCTTTTTCCATCAGCTGCTTTTCCAGTAGCTCAATACGCGACTCTACACGGTCAAAAGATTGTCCTCTATCCTGGGTATTCTTATCCATACAAGTCCACTCCCTATTTTCTTTCTATTACCATTTTCGGCACTGCTTTTTAAGGTTTAATATTTATTCATAGTCTATTATAACAAAATTCTTAGTAAAAGTATAATGTCTTTGTCAAAAAATATCATTGAAATTTTATTATTTTTCTCCATTATGGTATAATAACACAGTCATAAAGAGAAAAACATAATTAATTAGCATTGAGAGGTCCCCATGGAAAAACGAAACAAAAGCGTTATTGGAAACCGAAGAAGTGGCGAACGGCCCTCTTCCCCTTCAAAAAAGGCGCCTTCGCGCCCTTCAGGACGTTCTGGAAACAGCCGGCCATCTCAGAGCCAGGGTTCCAGAAGCAATTCTTCCCGTCCATCCCGCCCACCACAGAGAATCGATGAACGAAGACGCAGTTCTAATGATACTTTACCCAAAAAACGCAGGAAAAAAAGAGGATTTTTTAAGAAAGCATTAATTTTACTTCTTGTGCTGTTGATCGGAGCAGGAGCATATGCCGCTACTGTCATCAAATTTGGCAATTTAAACAAAGATCTGACCGGAAAGGTCTCCCAATATAATATCAGTTCAAACGCCGCCAATATGGCTCTGAACCACCGTATTGTCAATGTGGCGATCTTCGGTGTCGACGGGCGCGACGATGTGGATGGCAGCCGGTCCGACTCCATGATGATTGCCTCGGCCGATTTCGAACACAATAAACTGAAAATAACCTCATTAATGCGGGATACCTATGTATACATCAATAAAGATTACGGCTATGACAAGCTCAACGCTGCCTATTCCTTTGGCGGCCCCGAGCTGGCGCTTAAAACCATCAACCAGAATTTTGATACTGCCATCACCGATTATGTGACCATTGACTTTACTGCCATGGTTGCCATGGTAAACGCCGTTGGCGGCGTCACCATTGATATTGAAAATGAAGATGAGCTTTATTGGGTTAATCAGTATTTGATGGATGTCAATGATAAAGTGAAAACAAACTCTCCTGATGTTCCAGAAACCGGTCAGCAGATTCTTGATGGAAGCCAGGCACTGGCCTACTGCCGTGTTCGTTATGTTGGAAACGGAGACTTTGACCGTACACTTCGCCAGAGAAAGGTTTTTGAACAGGTCATGGCCAAGGCAATGGACTTAAATCCATTGGAACAATACAGTTTGCTGACAAAAGTTATGCCCTATGTTGAAACCTCATTAAGCAAAACAGAGATTCTCAAATACGCCGGCAATGTCATGTTCATGAAGGATCACGCCATCCATCAGGAACAAATTCCAGCCGAAGGTTATGTTGATACTGGCATGCTTGGCGATGTATCTTATGTATTCCCTGTAACCCTGGTAGATAATATTAAGGAATGGTATCAGTTTGTTTATGAAACAGATTATACGCCATCAGGGACGGCTCAAGATATTAGTAATGAGATTGAGTATGTGTGGTAGAAAATTAATTTAAGAAAGTGAGTAGTGTAAATGAAAGTTTTAGTTTCCGGAGGCGCTGGCTACATTGGTAGCCACGCTGTTGTACAGCTGTTGGATAAACAATATGATGTAGTCGTTGTTGATAACCTATCAACTGGACATCAATGGGCTGTTGATAAAAGAGCCCCATTTTATCAATGTGATATAAGAAATAAAAAAGATTTAGATAAAATTTTCAAAAAAGAAAAAATTGATGTTGTCATGCAATTTGCAGCAGATATTGTTGTAGCTGACAGTGAAAAAAATCCTCTCAAATATTATGACAATAATGTTTATGGTACTATCTCGTTACTTCAAACAATGTTAGAAAACAATGTGAAAAACATCATTTTCTCCTCCACAGCTGCTGTTTATGGGAATACTGAAAAAGTTCCTGTTGAAGAAAAGGATCCGCTGGACCCCATCAGCCCTTACGGTGCAACAAAAGCCTTTGTAGAACGAATTTTAGACGATTGTCGAAAAGCTTATGGCTTAAATTATTGTGTTTTTCGCTATTTCAATGTAGCCGGCGCACATGAAAAATATCCAATTGGGCAGAATGTAAAGAAAAACACTGCTTTAATCCCTATCATTTTAGAAGTTGCTTCCGGTGAACGCGATTTTATCGGTATTTTCGGCAATGATTATGATACAAAAGATGGGACAGGAATCCGTGACTTTATTCATGTCGTAGACCTCGTGGATGCACACATTTTAGGAATTAACAAATTATTGAAAAATGAAAGCGCAATCTATAATCTGGGTAATGGCCAGGGATTTTCGGTGTTGGAAATGATTGAAGCAGCAAGAAAAGTTACGGGCCATCCAATCCCAACAAAAATATCCCCACGCCGTGATGGGGATATTGCATGCTCAATAGCGTCCAGCGAAAAAGCAAAGATAGAGCTTGGATGGAAGCCAGTTTATACAGATGTTGAGAAGATTATTGAGACGGCTTGGAAGTATAAAAGAAACTTAAAGTAAAACTATAAATGGAGCTTAGGAGGTTTGAATAATGCAGATCATTTTATTTATTTTCTATTTTATTGCCACAATTACTGCATTTGGCTTTTTACTAATAAAATTATTTCATAGATCCCTCAATATTTTGACTATTATACTTACTGGTTTTGTAGGATATTTTGCGGTTTTTGAAGTAATAGCCTTGCCTTTCATTCTCTTAAAAGGTAATTTTTTAATACTATGCTACACGTTTGGATTTATTTCTTTGGGAATCACTATATTAAGCTTAGTTTTTTTATGCCAAGATTTATCTATATTTAAATATATTTTTGTTAAGAGAAAAAGAAATCTGCATCAAACAAGTCTTAAAAGCACACTACCTTATATTATATTTGGAAGCGTTTTATTTTTTCAGCTCTTTATAGTCACTGTTTATGCACACTTTGATGCAGATGATTCTTTTTATATAGCAATCAGCAATGCTTGTATTTCTAGTAATCAAATCTTTGGATTCGAACCTTCAACTGGATTGACAGACATGCCTTTCCCTGCTTCTTATTCATTAACTGGCTACGAAGTCCTGGTAGCTTGTTGGTCAAAAGTTTTTTCAATTCAGCCCGTTGTTTTATATCATACCGTATTACCTATAATTTTTATACCAATTTCTTACTTAGCATTTTATTGTTTAAGTAAGCGTATCATTAAAAATAAAACAAAGTCTATCTGGACAATAATTATTCTATCTGCCTTAAATATTTTTAGCAATTATTCTGTTTATTCTCCTGGGGCATTTCTCTTGTTTCGTTCTTGGCAAGGGAAAACCTCGCTTGTTAATATCTTATTTCCTGCTTTACTCTATTTCTTTGTTTGCGCAGTTTCCAGTTTTAAAATAAAACAAAGAACTTTTAATCTTTTTTGTTGCACACTGATATTGCTATCATCTGTTTGTTTTTCATCAGTCGGGATTTATCTGCTTCCCATTGCCTTTTTTTGCCTTGTAGTTGCTTATTCCGTTTATGCAAAAAAATTACTGTTTCTTTTTCGCGCGTCATTAAATGCAATTCCATCTTTTCTATTTTTACTACTTTTTTTAGTAATATTGAACAGCAACAATACATTTGATGCTATTAATAACATAGTTTATGAGTATAGTTTTCTTTTAGAGATCAAAAAATTTTTTAATGAAAACTATTATTCTTTGTTTCTTTATCTTGTTTCTATTTTATACCTCATTTTCAAAGGGACTAAACTTCAAAAATTTTTATTTTTATGTTATCCTTTATTATTAATAATAACATTTTTAAACCCATTATTCATGCCTTTTGTGGCTAAATATCTAACAGGAGCTGTTGTTTATTGGAGATTATTTTGGTTATTGCCAATTTATCTTACTATATCTTTAACATTAGTTCTTATTTTAAGTTCATCTAATCTGAAAACTTCTATACGTATCTTATGCGGTTTCTTAATTTTACCACTCTTCTTACCCACAAATTTCATATTTAATTCAAACAATTATACTTTCACAGGAAATATGGAAAAACTTCCAGATGAAGTTATCAACTTCTGTAAAGAAATAACAGATAAAGTTAATAATCCTATAGTTTTATCTCCTCCTGAATATTGTACATTTATTCGTCAATACTCTGGAACAATAAAGGTTGTCTGGACTAGAGAAACTTACGTTAGCGACAGTTACTACGCTCTAAAAGAAATCTCAGAATTTCAAAAATTATCATGTCTATATTATAACTTATATATAGAAAACACATCAATCTCTGAGGAAGAACTTGAACATTTTCAAATAAATACAATTATTTTTAAGAACGATAATCCAAGCAAATTTAGTCATTTTAATTTGTTAGAAAACGATAATCTTTACAATATTTACTACAAAAGCATATAACGAAGCATAAACACAAAAAATGAAAATATACATAACTACACCAATGCTCATATCGACATAAATAACTTTAACAACTAACGTTTAATAAAAGCCTGATAAAACGTATTTTTATATAATAATTTAGGGATAATGTATTGTAAAGTTTTTCAATCTAAAATAGATATAATCCCATCTTATATTATTTGTAACGCAACCAATCAATATGAGGAAAAAAATATATCTAAATATACCTAACAATATCATACAATAAACCAAAAATTAATTCCACCAATTTCCTAAAGCATTTTCTCGATGGTTCAAAAATAAAAAAGTATAATCTAAAATCTAAGTCCCTTAAAAATCCCGATCGCTGTGTAAAAGCCTCTGGGATACAATGGTTACTTCCGTTGTCAAACGATTGAAAAACGGTATTGAAAAGCCACTCAATTATACAACTTTGGAAAGGCTGAACAGCGATATACGGCACCCTATCAAATTCATCGATGCTCTTCCACATTTTTAATATTGATCTGTAGACACCTAAATCAGACCACCGCTTCTAAATGAGCCATCCATCGATTGATACTGTATAATATAATCATGAACCATCTTTAGGCAATAGAGCTTCAAAAACACTCAATGACCAAGACGGCTGACGGCCCTAACTTAACGTCAATTGGTTATTTGTGAAAAACTCTTAACACTACCTTTAGATTGCTCTGGGATACTTTTTCACTATACAAAAATCCAGAATAGCAACATCATAGCTAACTATGCTTACGGGTTCAATTGAAAAACATTCCATAGTCGGATAATATAATGTTGCTACTTTATATACAAACTAAAAATCGATAAATTTATTTATTTTCTTTAAAAAATGCATTTAAGATAAAGTAATACAAATGACATTGGTTATCTTTTTTTAACGAACGTACTAGTTCCATCTATTATCATATAATTCTACTATACAACAAACTATATCTACACTACACTTTAACAATATATCTCTTAACTATAGTGTACTATCGTAGTCATTAGCATAAAAGTTAAGAAGCAAATCATACAAAAAGAATAGTATAACTCAATATTCTTTCCTTTCCTTAAAGTCCCATTTAAATTGAAAAACATTGGAAATAAAGCTAATAAAGGCAAATAATATCTACTTTGTACACCTGCTACGCTCAAGGATCCTACTCCAGTCCACGTTAAATACATAATTGTCTCTGTTGCTATAAAAATAAGAAAGCAAATCCCAATAATACCAACCTTTACTTTTTTATCAAATACAGTTATATTTGGATACAATAAAAGTATCGAACCATAAAATAAGCTATACAAATATGTGAGCAACGGAGCGCTATATGATAACCATCCAAAAGTAAAAAAACCACTAAATATTTGTTGTCCATTAGCCAGCAATTCCCTTAAAAGCATATGCATTACTTGCAAAAAATTATTCATTACAAATATACTTTGTTCTACAATGTTGACGTTGTTTTGAATGAGATAATTAGTTTGTTCATTTACAATTTTGGGAAGACCGAGTGTATAAATATACCAAAGCACAGCGATTATTCCCATGCTTAGAACTGCAATAAAAGCAATATAATAACTCTTTGAATCTTTGAACTTTCTTTTAGGTAATAATATTATTAAACAAGTTAAAGCCATGTAGGTTATCTTTGATATCCCTGCTATAAAGCAAATTAAACAAAAACAACCAATCTGTCGTATAGTTATTGACTTATCTATTGATTCATACAACCTAATAAAATATGCAATAGTTAAAATTGAACAATAATTTATTGTACAGTCTATACTTAATGACGCAGCTTGATATACAGCCATCGGCATACAACATATTGCCATAATTGGAATTTTAAATCCCTTAATAATTTTGACCGCATATCTAGCAATAGCTGAAGCAAAAAGAACATTTATCGCTCTTCCTAATAAAACCATCCATATTTCAGATAAATGAAGTATTTTCGCCAATGATATTCCAATAGCTTGTGGAATATATCCTACAAAAAAATTACTTTCAGCAATATGAGCTACCTGCACTTTATTATTATTAATATCTGTTTGTTGGGCACTTAAGAACGATTTTCCTTGTTCCTTTTCAATATTAATGATTGATTGTATAGTTACATATCCTTGCTCATTTAAAATTTCAGGAAACAATTCACCTCTTGAAGTTATTTCTGCTCTTCTAAGATGTGTATATTCATCTGGACTATCCAGTATCGGTGTTGCTACGCAACTTATTAATCCAAAAATTAAAACAATCATAAATGTAAGGTTATGAATATGTTTTACATCGGAATAACTCACTATGCATAAAGCTCCAGATACAAAAATCACAAAAAAAACAAGGAAATACTTAAAAGAAAAATAATTAGACACTTTTCCTATTTCTGTTATCCCAATTGTGCCCAAAATTATAAAAAGTAAAAATGCTAGTATAAACCATTTTCTAGAAATTAAATTTTTTACTATCTCTATAAAATAAAATTCAAACTTTTCTTTAATCATACTTATTCCTTAATCAATTGCTTTGCAATCGAAT
>OAWD01000656.1_pt1 | contig 20963 bp, 15 predicted proteins | sample 1495361 | NCBI WGS metagenome assembly OAWD01 (sample SAMEA2580130, study PRJEB22360) | human gut metagenome | biome: human gut; feature: human-associated habitat; material: faeces | place: Denmark | collected 2008/2010 | reverse complement strand
TTCCCAAAGAAAGGGCCCGGCTCCACCCGGCCTTTTTCGGGGCCAGCCAATGGACCCACATCAGACGAAGGCCGCGTCTTTGCCTGTCAGGTCACGCTCGCCAGCCACGGCTAGAATATCGTTGCCGGCGTCCATGACCGGTATTGTTTCGTAGCGTGCGTCGCAACCGCGAGTGCGCCTGCGACGGCTGCGGTGGCTTCGGTCGCAACGTGCTGCTACCCTTGCGCTTTGCCATTAGTCGCTTCGTTGATGGCGCGGTACTCGGCACTCAGCTCGCGCGCCAGCTCTTCCTTGCTTGGAAGATACGGCAGGTATTTGGCGGCAAACACTTGGTCGTTGTCTTCGGGCAGCGTGTACTCGACAATCGAATCGCTTTTGTCCGCGCAGAGCACGATGCCTATGGGCGGATTGTCGCCTTCGTTCATGAGCTCACGCGTGTAGTAGTTCACATACATTTGCATCTGGCCCAGGTCCTGATGCGTAAGGTCATCGGTCTTAAGGTCGATGAGCACGAAGCAGCGCATCAGATAGTTGTAAAAAACAAGGTCAATATAGAAATGGCGCCCATCAAAGGTGATGCGCTTTTGGCGCGCCTCGAAAGCGAAGCCACGACCAAGCTCCAGCAGGAACTTCTGAAGATGCGTGATGAGCGCCTGCTCTAGATCGCTCTCGCGAAACGTAGCATCGTCCGAGAAACCTAAAAACTCCAGTACATATGGGTCGCGGATGATATCCTCGGGGCGACGAGCCGGGGCGCTCTCTTGGATTTCCTGGGTGACGGCCTCTTTGTCCTTGCTGGTAAGTAGGCGCTCGCGGAACATGGTGTTGATCTGGCGTTCGAGCTGGCGCGTGCTCCAGCGAGAAACGGCGCATTCGTTCATGTACCATGTGCGAGCTTCGGGGTCAGGAATGCGTATTAACCTGCGGTAATGTGTCCAGCTCAATTCGGGACGCAGTGAGTCCCGAATTGGAAATGCAAGATAGAACTGACGCATTTTGCGCAGCTCTCTTGCTTCAAAACCTTTACCAAAATCCTTGGTAAGCCTGATTGCGAGGGCGTTGAGCAGCGCCTCTCCATACTTGGCGCGCTCCTCTCCGCCCTGCTCATCAACAATGCTCTTGCCGATCTCCCAATACGCCTCAACCATCGCAAAGTTAACGGCGGTATAGGCCTTGTCGCGAGCGGCGTTGAGAATCGAGAAAACCTGCTTGTAAAAACCTTCGGGCACGATTGCCGATTCTCCACGGTTTACCAGTTCGCCCATCACTGTCGCCCCACTTTCCTCTTGTGGAATGCATCTTTATCGCATTTAGTTTAAAGCCTCGCGCGGACACGAATTGCTTTGCTGTCTGGCACCTTCGCATGGGAGCCTTGCGGTGACTAAAATGTGACCATAGAGGCAGTTTTAGCGAACCCCATGGGAGTGACACGCATGGACAACAGCACCTTGTTGTTCCAGGACAAAGGTTCGGGCATGTTTAAAGACGTCAAGATCTAGCCTAACCGTATCGAGGTGCTCAAGAATGGTACTTTCGGCGGCAAGCATATCGAGATTGTCTACCTTAAGGACATCACGGGAGTCAGCAGGATCAAGGGCCGCGACGTTTTTCTGCGCAACAGGTTGTTGACTGCCTGTGTCTTTAGCCTGAGTAGCCGTGCGAAGGCCCAGGAATTTGTGAACGCGCTGAACATGGTGATGTAGCTTATGGCGGCGTTCGGGCCAAGGTAAAAATTGGGGGCGCAGAACGGTGCTCTGCGCCCCTCATCGAGTCGATGCGTCCGAAAGTGCCGGTTGGCCTATTCGCTAGCGTCCTTAGTGCTTTCGCGGTCGTTAACAAGCATTGCCGTGCCGGCGACCGTCGTCGCCACGGCGGCAGCGGCGAGCCCGGCGGCGATGCCAGAGCCGTCGCCTGTGTCGGCGAGTTTTCCGCCCGAGCCCTTGCCCTTGTTGCCCTTGCCGTTCTTGTCGGCGCTGCCCGCGTTGGCGCCAGTGCCGGCGCCGGCGGCGCCTGCACTGCCCGAGGCCGCTACGGTAAAGCTTGCGGCTCCGTCGCTGGCGAGCGTGTAGTTCTGCGCCGCGTCGCCCAAGAGACCGTTCACGCGCACCCAGTACGTTCCTGCGGCAAATGTTTCGCCCTCGGCCATTGCCGCGCCCGGAGCGCCGTTCGCGTCGTGCACAAATTCGAGCTGGGCCGTACAGGCATCGGTTTCGAGCTTGCCGTCGAGCGGCGCCGTGACCTTGGCGCGCACATCCTCGCCGGCCTTAAGGCCTTCAAGTCCCTCAAAATGGGGCGTCAGCACGCGCGGATTGATATCGATGGGCACGGATCCCCGCAACTCCGTAGCGGTCTCGTTGCCCAGGGCATCGACATCCACATATTCGATGGCAAACGCATGGCCCGAAGCCGCCACGTTGAGTACGTTGCTGCTGTCGACAAGGCGGAAATGGCCCTCGCCAACGGTCTTGCCATCTTGGAGCGAGGCATCGCTCAGCGAGTCTCCATACGTCATGTGCATGCGGTCCGGGAGGCAGCATGAAACTGTTGGCTTGTGCTTCGCGTCGTAATTGCGTTGGTAGATGCTCCGGGCCAGTGCCGAATCGACAAAGTCGGACGCGATAATGCCAACGTGCTTGAGGCAATCTGACTTTGTTTTATCGCTGCCGCTGGGATTGATGTACTGGCTCTTGTACAGATGCTCGTTGACCACTCGCGACGCGGTAAAAGGATTGCTTCCTTGTTTGTAATTCGTGCAACTGGTGTAGTTGATAGACCAGCAGCGTTCCAGGACTTGCACCTTGGCGCCATCATTGTCCTCGACGTCCACCTTGTTGCGCGTGAGATTGGTCGTCTCTCGCAGCGCCATATCGACCCAGCTAGTCTTGTCGGTTCCGGTGCATTCAAAATGGTCCTGGGCGTATACCTTGGTGCAATAGGGCTCTTTGTCGCCCGTATTGCCCGTAGTCTCAAAGCCTCGCGCGTCTTGGACGAGGCACATCGACTGCCCGGAATGCGCCTTGATTTTGTCGTCCCATTGGGTGAGATCGAGGCCCCACGTGTGGCCGCTTACGCTGTTGCCGGCGAGTACAAATCGACGCAGCAGGACGATCTTTCCGCGCACCTCGTTCAGTGTGGGGATTCGGCTCGACGTGTAGAACAGATCGGGATTATCGTGCATAACCTTGGCGAAAGCCGTCGTAACGCTTTCGTCGGTAGCCTCGTCGTTGCCTCGTGACGCAAGCATGATGAGCGCTTCTGATGGGTTTTCGTTCAAAAATGTTTTGAAGTAGTCGATGACATTGGAGAGATGCATAAAGCCCCCGTCTTTTTTGAGCAGGTAGCATCTTCCATGGTCGATACCGGGGTCGCCGTTCTCGTCGTTCCTTCCGAGTCGGATATCAAAATAGCGAATGCCTTCGAGCAACTGCGTGGGGATGTAATCCTGCTGGCACTTTGCTTGCGAGGATTGGGGCTCGGTGTCGTTGTCCACGCTGCAGGTGCCCGAATCATGCGTGCCCGGGATACTCAGCTCGTCGAGGTACTTGTTGTCGTCGACGTATTTCATCCAGCATGGTCCGTCGACGTAGCTGCTATACGTGGTCCAGTCGATACTTCTAACTGTGGTATTGATCTTGCCCATGTCGTAACCGACAAGTTCTAGCTCCCACGGAATGCTCTTACTCTTATGGCCGATCTTATTGTTGTCCTGGTCTTTGCCGTTCGATTCTATTGCCAGGTACTTAATGTCTTTTTTCTCGGTTTCTTTCTCGACCGTGCGGTCTCGGATGATATAGGTTCCGTTTGATTGACGCTCGAACGCAAAAGCGCGGCTGGGCTTGTTGTCATACTCGCCGCCCCATACGTGGATGACCTTTCCATCTTTGTCAGAGTCGTCGTCGACCGACCAAATGCTGTAGCCCGTCTTTTTATGCTCTTCGAAATTGAGCAAGGTGCGGATAGCATACCAGTTTGTATCGTCATTCTTGGTCGTTACGTTCTCAAGGATGAGCTTGCTGGACGTGCCGTCGTTAAACAGGTGGCAGACGTTGCCGCGAACGTTGCCGTCTTGGTTGACGCTCGCGGTGCGAAAATAGCCCGCGGGGCGAAGGCGAATGACGAAATTGTCGAGGCTGTCCGACGGTGCGGGTGTGTTGTCTGCAAATGCCGCTCGCAGGGGAATGCCCGGCGCTGCGGTTTCGGGCAGGCTTGCAAGTGGTGACAACGCCGCAAGCCCTAGGCCCAGCGTAAACGCTCGGCGGCTGATGGCATGGTGTTCGGTCATAACTTCTCCATTCGCAGAGTGCGGTTATGCGATAGTTTTGGTCACTATACTGCCCAGATGTTTAAAGATGCTGGTTTAATTGTCTGCGCGGCGCTATAAATCGGCGGGCGGACGTGTTGGGGCACTTGTCTATTTGTGCTGTTATCACGTCTGGGATGGTTTTGGAGCCCGGCATCCTGCGTTCGTCGGCTACCGGCATAAGAATGGGGAGGGTCGGCTTACCGGCCCTCCCTGGGTACGAAGCGCTGGGATACCGTCGCTTGTTTGCACTGCGTCCGTGTTTCCCGTTGCGCTCGCCAGTCGCTTAGCGCTTGATCTCGATATCGTCGAGCTTGACGTCCATGGCCTCGGTCTTGGCCTCGGCGATGTCGTCGGCAAACTCCAGAGACTTCATCATGGTCTCGACGGCGTCCTTGTGCTCCTCGACGTTGTCGATACGCACATACACACTGCCGCCGTCAACGTCGGTGAAGTATTCGGTCGTTACGCCGCCCGAGTGTGTATAGGAAGCGTTGCGCCAAGTCTTGCCGTTGTACTTGACGGGGTCATTCTCGGTCCACTCAAAGCTGGCATTCCACTTTGCCTCGTAGTCGAACAGCTCGTCGGCGTTCTTGTCAGGATCGAAGACGGGGATGAAGCGATCGCTGGCGTGCTCGCTCTCGGTGAACTTAAACTGGGCCCTGTCGGCGGTGTCGCCGGCAACGTCGGTAATCTCGACGCCCTCGGGAACCTCGACCTTAAACCAAATGAAGTCGGTCCTCATATCCACGGCTGGCTTTTCTGCCCCGCCGCCACCGCCACTTCCGGTAGCGTCGCCGCTGCCACCGCAGCCCACCAGGGCAACTGCGGCAAAGAGACTGATGCAGAGGGTGAGAATCGCAAAGGCCTTCTTTTTCATGGTCGTGTCCTCCTCGATCTGTAACCGCCCATGGATTGCCTGTCTTTACTGTACGCGTGGACGGCTCGCTAGGGTGGGCCATGCGTCCCATTCTGAGGGCCGGATTTGCGCCGTTAAGTGGCAATATGTTCGGGCGCAAAAGAGGGGAGGGCTGGTGCTGTCGGCCCTCCCCGGGGTGAGGTGCCCGTTGATTTAATGGGGCGCGCGTGCGTGGGCGTTGCCCCAACAGGTTCCTTGTTTATAGATATGCCTCAGTTTTTGACGTCCGGAAGTCTCGAAAGGTGGGCCATGTGTCCCATGTTTGCGGTGCCGAGGCCTATCGTTCGTCATAGAAATCCGCGATGGCCAGGTGCGCTGACGCTCATGTACTTATGGGCTAGACTTAGCACCATTATGTGATTGATGCGGTCGGTCGGCGGTTGCCACCCGACCGATGTATATGACTTGAAGGTGCGTGCGTATGAGCCAAGAGATGATGGATAAAACATGTCGAGAGTTTGCCGAGGCGCTTGCCGCACGCGAGCCGGTTCCCGGCGGCGGTAGCGCGAGCGCCTTTGTAGGTGCACTGGGCGCCTCGCTTTGCGGGATGGTTGCTCGCTATGGGGCGACAAACCCTGCGCTTGCCGATCGCGCAGACGATCTGACGCGCGCGTTTGCCCAGGCGGATGAGTTGGCGCAGGAACTTGTGGGTCTGGTCGCCGAGGACGTTCGTGCGTACGGCCAGGTGTCCGCGGCGTACGGTATTCCGCGTGACGATCCGACTCGAGCGACCGCGATTCAGGATGCGCTGCATGTGGCCGCTCTGCCGCCGTATCGCATTATGGATGCCTGCGGGCGTGCGCTGGCGCTGCTCGAGGACATGGCCGACAAGGGTTCGCGTCAACTGCTGTCCGATGTGGCGTGCGGCGCCGTGTTCTGCCGTGCCGCTATGCAGGGCGCGAGCTTGACGCTCTTTGCGAACACCACGTCTATGAAGGATCGCGCTCGTGCTAAGGAGCTCGAGACGGCGTGTGATGAGTTGCTCGACACATGGTTGCCGCGCGCCGATGCGCTGGCGCGCCGCGCCTCCGACGCTGCAAGGAAGAGAGGATAGCCATGGCTGAACTGCTGAAGGGTGCTCCCGTTGCTCGCGCTTTGACTGAGGAACTTGCTGCTCGCTGCGCAGCCCTGCGCGAGCGGGGCGTTGTTCCGACGTTGGCTATCGTGCGTGTAGGTGAACGCGAGGACGACCTATCCTACGAGCGCGGTGCGCTCAAGCGCTGCGAAAAAGTGGGGATTGAGGCTCGTCGCGTTTTGCTTTCTGCCGATGTTTCGCAGGACGAGCTGTTGACGGCCATCGAGGACATCAATACCGATTCGGCTGTTCATGGCTGTTTGATGTTCCGCCCGCTGCCCGCCGGCCTTGACGAGAACGCCGTCGCCGCAGCGCTCGATCCCGCCAAGGACGTTGACTCCATGACGCCGGCTTCGCTGCTCTCCACGCTTTCGGGGCGCGGCGAGGGTTTTGCCCCCTGCACAGCCGAAGCCGTCCTCGCTTTGCTTGATCATTACGGCGTTGAGCTGGATGGAGCTAAGGTTGCTGTGGTCGGGCGCTCGTTGGTGATCGGGCGTCCTGTTGCCGCCATGCTTACGGCGCGCAATGCGACCGTGACGACGTGCCATACGCATACGCGCGACCTTGCTGCCGAGTGCCGTACTGCCGAGATTGTGGTTGCCGCCGTTGGACGCGCGCGTACGATTGGCGTGGACGCGGTTCGCGAGGGCCAGACGATCATCGATGTTGGCATTAATTGGGACGAGGCCGCTGGCAAGCTGGTCGGGGACGTTGATTTTGATGCTGCAGAGCCGGTTGTTGACACCATCACGCCCGTGCCGGGCGGCGTGGGAGCTGTGACGACGGCGATTCTCGCCAAACACGTGATTGAGGCGGCGGAGCGCGCATCGAAATAGGCTTTTGACCACAAGGGCTGCCGAGGCCGTGGTTTCGCCCTTTCTGCGCCGAAGCGATACACTGTTGCCGTTTGATTTCTTCGCTCAAGGAGGATGCGCATGCCGTGCACAACGATTCTGGTCGGTAAAAACGCAAGCTACGACGGGTCGACCCTGGTCGCGCGTAACGAGGACTCGTCCAACGGGGTGTTTGAGCCCAAACGTATGCGCGTGGTGCATCCCGACGAGCAGCCGCGCGTCTACACAAGCGTCCTGAGCCACCTGACCGTTGAACTGCCCGATAACCCCATGCGCTACACGAGCGTCCCCGATGTTGTCCCGGGCCACGGCATCTGGGCCGAGGCCGGTTTCAACGAGCTCAATGTGGGCATGTCCGCAACCGAGACGCTCACCACCAACGAGCGCGTCCGCGGTGCCGACCCGCTCGTCGACTACGTACCCGCCAAGGGCAACGAGGGTGAGGACGGCTATGTGCCGGCGCAACCTGGTGGCCTGGGCGAGGAGGATATGGTGACCCTGGTCCTGCCGTACGCCAAGTCCGCCCGCGACGGCGTTCGTATCCTGGGCGACCTGCTCGAGCGCTACGGCACCTACGAGAACAACGGCATCGCCTTTAGTGACGTGGACGAGATCTGGTGGCTCGAGACCATCGGCGGCCACCACTGGATCGCCAAGCGTGTGCCTGATGACGCCTATGTGACCATGCCCAACCAGCTGGGTATCGACAGCTTTGACCTAGACGACGCCGAGGGCGCCCAGACCGACCACATGTGCTCGGCCGACCTGCGCTCCTGGATGGCCGAGTGGCATCTGGACCTGACGTTGGGCGTCGAGGGCGACGGTCCGGCAACGGTCTTTAACCCGCGCGAGGCCTTTGGCTCGCACAGCGACAGCGACCACGTCTACAACACGCCGCGCGCCTGGTACATGCAGCGCTGCCTCAACCCCAGCGATGTGTGGGACGGCCCCGACGCCGACTACACGCCCGAGAGCGACGACATCCCCTGGAGCCGTGTGCCCGAGCGCAAGGTGACCATCGAGGACATTAAGTACGTACTCTCGAGCCACTACCAGGGCACGGAGTACGACTGCTACGGCAGTAAGGGCACGCCCGCCACGCGCGGCGCCTATCGCCCCATCGGCATCAACCGCAACAGCCAGCTCGCCGTGTTGCAGCTGCGCCCCTATGCGCAGCCGGCGTATCGCGCCGTGCAGTGGATGGCCTTTGGCTCCAACTCGTTTAACGCGCTGGTCCCGCTGTACGCCAACGTCGAGACCATGCCCGAGTACTATGCCGACACGCAGGCTCGCGTGACGTCCGAAAACTTCTACTGGGCCAACCGCCTGATCGGCGCCCTGGCCGACGTCCGCTTCCATGAGTGCGGTCGCGCGGTCGAGGATTATCAGGAGAAGGTCGGTGGCATGGGCCACAAGCAGATCCATGACGTCGATGCTGCCGTAGCCGCGCTACCCGAGGCCGAGGTGCCTGCCGAGCTTGCACGCGCCAACGAGGCCTTTGCCGAGCTTGTGCGCGTGGAGACCGATGCCCTGCTGGGCAAGGTGCTCTACACCACGAGCTGCGCCATGAAGAACTCTTTCGCGATGAACGACAACGTGAGGTAGGGATTTCCCGTCGATCGAATAGTGCTAAAACGCTTTGTCGCTTTCACTCAATCTTGGGTACAAGAACGCCAATGCAGTTGTTTGTGATTGGAGACAACCATGGTTATGAAACTCGATCAGCTTGTTAACGGCGCCATTAACGTGGGCTTTGGCGCTGCCGCCGTTGCTGTTGAAGGCGGCAAGAAGGTCCTCGACGACCTTAATACCAAAGGCGAGCAGGTCCGCAAGGACACCGCCACCCCCGATATCGCCCGCAGTGTGTCCGACATGTTCGAGCAGGCCGGCGGTACCATCTCCGACCTGACCGAGCGTCTGGGCATGCAGGGCGAGACCGCGGCCCAACGCGTGCTCGACGAGCTCATTCTGGCTCGCGTCCGCGTTATGACTGCGCCCGAGCGTACGGCCTTCCTGGCCCATGTGCGCGACATCGTCGATTCGGTCGAGGACAACGTGACCTCGGTGCCCGTCGAGTCCGTTGAGCCCGACGATGCGAAGGATACCGAAGAGGCCGAGTAGCAGCGCAGATGGCAGATTCCACCACCGATTACAACAATCTAGATCCTCTGGGTGACGAGGCGGCGGTTGTCGATGAGGTCGACGCCGCCGTCTCGGGCGCTCGCAAGAAGCCGCGCGCTGTCGATATGGTGCCCGAGGAGCCCGACGCGATGGCGCCGGACGAGGAATACCAGCTCACGCCGGCGGGTCGCCGCGAGCGTATCGGGCAGATTGTTCGCCTGGTTAAAAAGTACCGCGTGTGGGATAACCTCACGCCGGTTCGTTTGCGCCGCCTGCTCGAGGAACTCGGCCCCATGTTCGTCAAGATGGGGCAGATTCTGGCCAACCGGTCCGAGATTCTGCCGCAACGCTTTTGCGATGAGCTGCGCCGCTTGCGCTCCGACGTGGAGCCGGTGCCGTACGAGGTAGTGCTCCGCTGCTTGGAAGAGGAATACGGCCTGCGCCTGGGGGAGATGTTCGATGCGATCGACCCCAATCCGCTTGGTAGCGCATCGCTCGCGCAGGTGCACCGCGCTCGTCTGGTGACGGGCGAGGACGTGGCCGTCAAGGTGCAGCGCCCCGGTGCGCAGCAGGTTATGGCACAGGACATCGATATCATCCGCTCGGTGGTGCGTATCGTTTCCAAGTTCGTCAATACCGATCAATTCGTTGACCTGCACGGCGTAGTCGAGGAGCTGTGGACCTCGTTTCGCGAGGAGACCAACTTTTTGGCCGAGGCCAAAAACCTCAACGACTTCTACGAGTTCCATAAGAGCGTTCATGGCGTGACGTGCCCTAAATCCTATCTGGACCTGTGCACCGAGCACGTGGTGGTCATGGATTACGTCGACGGCATTTCGATCGCCGATCCTGAACGCTTAGTGTCCGAGGGCTATGACTTGGAAAAGATCGGTGCCGCAATCGTCGAGGACTATTCGACGCAGGTGCTCGATGACGGCTTTTTCCATGCCGACCCGCATGCGGGAAACATCATTCTCAAGGACGGCATCGTCTACTTTATCGACCTGGGCATGGTCGGGCGCATGTCGAGCCACGACCGCGGTATCGTCAAGGATATGATTTTTGCCGTGGCCGAGGGCGACGTGCCCAAGCTCAAGGATTCGCTCATGCGCTTTGCCGTGACGCGCGGCGATTCGGCCGAGCTCGACCATTCGGCCTTTTTGTCCGACTTGGACTTTATCGTCGCCGACTTTGCGGGTCTTGATCTTAAGGACCTGGATATCGGCGAGTTTTTGACCTCGCTGCTCAATCTGGCGCGCAAAAACGACGTTGAGCTGCCGAGCGTGGTGACGATGTTCGCCCGCGGCATGGTGACGCTCGAGGGTCTGCTGACCGAGTACATGCCCAACGTCAACATGATCCAGATCATTCAGACGCATATCAAAAACGAGAAAAGCACCTATGCGCGCGTCCGCGAAATGGGGCGCGACCTTGCCGCGAGCAGCTATCGCGCAGCAAAAGGCTCGCTCGAGGCGGCCGAGTATCTGGGCTTGGCTTCACGCATGCTCACGCGCGGCCAGCTTAAGGTGAACACGCAAATCATGAGCAGCGATAAGGCGCTGCGACAGCTGGGCGGAATTATCGACCGCATGTCGATGGCAATTGTGATCGCTGGTCTGTTTATCGGTTCGTCGGTGGTGTACTACGCGCGCATCGAGCCGGTTGTGTTTGGTATCCCGGTCATTGGCTTTATGGGCTACGTGAGTGCGCTGGTGCTGGCGCTGATGCTGGGCCGCGAGATCTGGCGCAACAGCCACGGCGGCAAGCGGTAATGACCCCTGGGGGGGACAGAATAAAACGGATCATTTTGCCTTGCGTCGCTCCGGCGTGGGCTGGTCCGAACAAAACTATGCCGGTTTACGGGGCTGGAGTGCCGAACCTCGAGCATACCGAAATTCGCGCTTTTAAAACCGCAGGTAGATGAGTCGTTGGTTTTCGAAAATGGCAGATATGGTTGCGAAGTGCTGAATCAGCCCCGTAATCCGGCAATGTTTTGAAACGAGCTGTTCTTGCAAGGTCCGACGACAGCTCTTCCTATTGCAAATCATGGCTTTTACCTTGGGCTTCGCCTGTGTGCGGGGCCCTTTTGCGTGCTACCATACTGACAGTAATAATCGATGGCCTAGATGGTGGTGCGGAGACGCACGAATGCGCGGTTTTCCTGCGCGTTTGGGAGAATCGGGGTGCAAATCCCCGGCTGTACCAGTAACCGTAATTCCTCTTGGCTCGGGATGTTCGCGTCGCAGATCGGACGGCGCGCCCGGGTCGGTAAGGTTAAGTCGGATCGCCTCCCATCTTGCACGCGACCGCGGCGCATGCCGCCGGTACGCGTTGGGCTCTGGAGGGAAGGGGGACCCCGATGGGGGTACTCGAGTGCAATGTGCGCGATGACGTGGGGCAGCCGCTGGGCAATGCTCCAAGTGCAGACAGTAGGAGACAAATGGATATGTTTGAGGACGAGTGCCAGCGCGCCTCGTGGCGTCGTCATGGAGCGATTGCCCGTGGCGTAGCCAAGCGCGGTCTGGTGGCGTTCCTGGCTTTTGCCATGGCTTTTGGCACCACGCCGGCGCAACTTTGGGCCGAGGGCGCCGAGGGCATTGCCGAGGCCGTGACCCAGGCTGCGACGGGCGGCGAGGGCGCGGCGGCCGCGGACGGTGCTGCCGACCAGGGCAAGGCCGAGGTTTCGGATTCCGAGGGCGCGCCTGCAGCTGGTGCCGCCACAACAGAGGCAGCAACTGGCGACGAAGGCTCGACGACGGGGGAGAGCCCTGCCACGAGCGAGCAGTCTTCGACGGCATCCGCTGGCCAAGCGGGATCTGCCGCCGCGGCTGCCGTTCAGACAGAGAACCCGACAGAAACCGGCGATGTCGCCAAGAAGCAGGTCGAGGTCTCGTTCTCGATTATCGGCACCGATGCTGACGGCAAGGCTCAGACCTGGGTGGCACCTACGCAGCTCAAGCTCGACGAGGGCGCGACGGCTGCGGATGCCTTCATTAAGCTGCAGGAGAAGACGGGCTTCAAGGCGAAGTACGAACCGAACACGGCATACGGTTTCTACCTCGAAAGCATCACATCCCCGAGCGATGGTCGCACGCTTGCCTACGATCCGACGACTTATGCCTTCTGGCAGCTGTTCGTCGACGGCGCGTCTTCCTCGGTTGGCGCGAGCAGCGTCAAGCTCACCCAGGGGCAGAAGATTGAGTTTGCCTATACGGCTGGTAGCTCGTCCCCTGTCGTTAAGGACCAGGTTGCCGCAAATGTGACCGTCATTGGTCGCGATGCCCAGGGCAAGACTCAGACTTGGGTCGATAACGCGCAGTATGTGGTGACGTCCGGCTCGAGCGCACTTGACCTTACGAAGGTCGCGCTCGAGGCGAATGATATTGACGCCGTTGCTGCGGGCTCCTTCATTCTGAGCCTTAAGTACAACGGTGTTGAGCTGGGTACGCCCCAAGATTATTCGACCTATTGGCAGCTGTTCATCAACGGCAAGTCGAGTGACTATACGGCGGACAATGTCACCATCCATGCCGGCGATACCGTCACGTGGTTCTACGGTGGCTGGGGCGACCAGCTGCCCTCTGATTCCGTTCATGCTTCCGTTCAGGTGCTTGGTAAGGACAAGGACGGCAAGCAGCAGATTTGGGCTTCGACGGGCCAGACGAGTCTCAAGGCAGGCTCTACTGCCAAGGATCTCCTTGAGCAGGTCGGCCTTACTCTCGATGCTGGCGAATCGTCTTGGGGCTGGTTCCTCAACGGCATTTATTCGCCCTTCGATGGTAAGTCCTATTGTGGCTATGATGCTGCGACCAATAGCTATTGGCGCTTCTACGTAAATGGCAAGTTCGCCGACGTTGGCGCCGGTGCCTACAAGCTCCAGGAGGGTGACGCCGTCACCTTTATGTATGGTGCTGACGCCGATGCCCTCCCCGGTCAGGTGCTTGGATCCGCCGATGTTATCGGTCCCGATGTCAACGGGAACAATACGCGTTGGGGCACGGCAAGCAATGTTTCTCTGCCCGAAGGCTCCACGGCCCAGAACCTTATTGAGGCAGTTCTGAAGGCCAAGGGCGTTGCGTACAACGGCTCCCAGAGTGGTGAGTACTGGTTCCTGAATTCCATTACTTCGCCGTTCGATTACAAGCCGTATGGTTGGGATGCTGCGACCAATAAATATTGGCATCTGTATATCAACGGAGAGTCCTCCTTACTCTGCGCCAATCAGATTACGCTCAAGAGCGGCGATAAGGTCACGCTTGCCTATACCACCGATAATTCGCCCATGCCCGATCCCGACAAGATTGTCGTGGATCCGAGCGCGACGACTCCTGATTGGGATGCCGAGTGGGCCGGCTACGGCAACAGTGGCAACGGTTCGACCGTAACGGATGCCAAGACGCCTGCGCAGGCCGCCGGTCTTAAGTGGGCCTTCGATTGGAAGGCCGAGTCTGGTCAGCAGTATGCCAACTGCAGCGAGCCTGTCATCGCTAACGGCTTTGTGTACATCGCGACCGAGAACGAGCTCATTAAGATCGATTCGTCCACGGGCAAAAAGGTTGCCTCTGCGCCGCTTGCCTCCAAGGTGAGCTATACCTCTCGTCCGATCTATACCAATGGCCTTATCATCGTTCCGCTCAACGGCGGCGCGGTCCAGGCGATTACTGCAGACAAGCTGATCTGCAAGTGGCTGACGCCTGGTTTGACGGACTTGACGCAGAGCTCCTGCACCGTCGTTTCGGACGGCGAGTACGTCTATGTAGGCACGGCTGATGGGAAGAAATACGTCAACGGTTCCTTTACGCGCATCAAGATCGCCACAGGCGAAGTCTCTTGGAAGAACATCGACGCAGCTGAGGGCTATTATTGGACTGGCGCTGCCCTGACGGATAAGTACGCCATCGTCCCCACGAGCGCAGGTACGCTTAAGTGCATTGATAAGGCAACGGGTGATGTCGTTTCGACCATGAAGCTCGGCGTCCTTGCGAACGCTGACTGCGTCGCCGATCCGTCCAATGGCTCGACCTTCTATCAGATGACGCACGACGGAAAGCTCCATGTGATTTCGCTTTCGGCGAAGGGCGTGCTGAGCGAGCAGAAGACGGTCGACCTGGGTCTTACGAATAACATGAGCGCCCCGGCGGTGTCTGGCGACAACTTGATTGTCGGTGGGCAGACGGCTACTGGATCTGCTCTGGTTCTCTATAATCTGAAGACCGGTAAGACCACGATGGTCACCGCTGCTGACGGTAAAGAACTACCGGCCGGATTTAACGGTATTGCTGCTACTCCGCTGGTGAGTGTTCAGGGCGGCAAAACCTATGTGTACTTCACCGTTAATAGCGCGGATAGCAAGGACTACGTCAGCTACTCTGCTGGTGGTGGGGTGTATCGCTATACGCTCGGCGATGCAGAAGCGACGCAGATTTATGATGCGGCTGGCCATTACCAGTACTGTGACTCTCCGGTCATTGCCGATGCATCTGGCAACCTGTACTACATCAATGACTCGGGCACGCTGTTCAAGCTTGGGGCCGTTGAGTCTTGGACGGTTGCCTTTAATTCCAACGGCGGGTCTGCTTGCGACACTAAGTTTGTTGCTACGTCCGATGGCAAGCTGGTCAAGCCGGCCGATCCGATGCGCGATGGCTACACTTTCGGCGGTTGGTATACCGATGAGCCTTGCACGCAGGCGTACGACTTCAGTACGCCGGTGACGGCCGACCTGACGTTGTATGCCAAGTGGACCAAGAATGCCGTTAACCCTGGCGGTAATGGCGGTTCAGGCTCCAATGGCGGCAATGGCGGCGTTGGTTCGAATGGCGGCGGCGGTTCTAGTACCGGTACTGGTTCCGGCACTGGCGCTGGCGCTGGTTCTGGCTCCGGCTCGAAGGGCGGCGCTATTGCCCCGGGCCAGAAGCCGGTGACCAAGACGACGGTGTCGACCAAGACCGAGACCAGGGACAACAAGTCCGACAAGAAGGACTCCGATAAGTCCGATAAGAAGGACGAGAAGAAGTCTGACAAGAAGTCTGACAGGAAGTCTGACAGGAAGGACGGCAAGTCCGACAAGAAGTCCGACAAGAAGTCCGATTCCAAGTCCGATACGGGCGCTGCTTCCACGACCACTGCTAAGAAGTCCTCTGGTGCTTCCGAGCAGGAGACTGGCACCAATCCGCTCGCCATCGTTGGCATCGCCGCCGGCGTGATTGGCCTTGCGCTCATCGCCGTCTTCGTGCTGACCAAGCGCGGCAAGGGTGACGGTAATGCCCGATAAGCCCAAGGAGACCAACGGGCAACAGCCCGACTCCTCGTTTATCCAGCTCGATGATCCAAAGCAAAAGGGCGCCGCTTCGGCGGCGTCTGCCCCTCGTCGCAAGGCGCTCCTTGGCGTTCTGACTGCCGCTTGCACCATTCTGATCGTCGTCTCGCTGGGTTTCGTCCACCCTTCCACAAGCGGTGCCTGGTCCATTGACTGGATCGTTCAGACCGTGACGGGGGAGAGCGTCGTCGCGAAGGACGCCAAGGGGTCTGATTCGACCGTCGCTTCGGGTAAAGCTGGCTCCAAGGATTCCAAATCTTCGGATGGTGCGAACGACGAGTCTAAGGGTTCGGATAAATCTGACTCTAAGAAGGAGTCCGAGTCTTCGGACAAGGAATCAAACAAGGGCTCGGATGGCAAAAAGTCCGAAGACAAGGATGGCAAGAAGTCTGGAGAGAAGAACAGCAATAAAAAGACCGACGGCAATCAGTCAACTTCTCAGAACTCGACTTCTTCTGGCGGGGCCGGCTCTACGCCTGGCGCCTCCTCCTCATCCAGCGGGGCATCTTCTGCCCCCGATAACGGCAACGCCTCTACTGGCGACCAGGGCAGCTCGCAGCAGCCTAGCTACGTAACGGTGACGGTTTCGGTCACATCGAGCGCTGTGGGCAATCCTGTGTCCTCTGGTGGCACCTTTACCTTTAACGAAGGCACTACCGTCTACGATGCCCTTTGCGCGCTGGGCCTTTCTGTCAACGCACATGGCTCGTCGTACGGCACGTATGTCTCCGCGATTGGCGGTTTGGCCGAGAAACAGTACGGCGGCACGAGCGGCTGGATGTACTCCGTCAACGGCACAACGCCCATGACGGCCTGCAGCAACTACGTTCTCTCAAACGGCGACAACGTAGTCTGGTATTACGTGACAGGCTAGAGACCTCGACATAGCGCGCCAGACGGGCGGTTCGGACAAACATCCGGGCCGCCCGTTTTTCATGCGAATTGGACGGGGTCGCCTGGGATCTCGGCAAACAAAAAACCGATTGGAACGGGAATTCCAACCGGTTATACATTCAAGCAAATAGTGAATCGACTATGACCGTGCGCCCTCGAGGAAGAAGCGGCGGCTGAAGTAGTTGTACCAGGTGACGAGGAACGTGGCGATGGCCTTCATGGCCTGGTAGCCGATGCTCAAAAACGTGACGCCCACAAACATGTACAGGTCGTTGAGGCCCAGGCCGATCACCGACAGGATGGTGAAGATCGTGAACTCGCGCTTGCGGCTCATGCCTTCGCGGTGGTCGAACACGTACTTCATGCTGAGCCAGTAGTTGACCACGACGGACGTGATAAACGAAACCGTGGTGCTCATCAAAAAGTCGAGGTGGAACAGCTCGACGAGCGCAATGAGCATGCCCCAGTCGATGCCAAAGGAGATAAGACCCACGACAGCAAACTTGAGGAACTGCTTGGTATGAGGTTGTGCCAGCGCCTTGCGCACGTAATCACATCCAATGCGTTGATGAATCGAGCAAAGGATACTTTAGAGCTTTTACAAGGGAAACGTAAGGTCTTTGTCAAGAACTATATGAACTCGCCAAATTTTCAAGAGCTAATCCGCAAACGTTGAAAATTTGCCCGTAAACGAGCGGCACCCACGGACGATACTGCGCTGAGTGCGCGTCGTCCGTGGGCGCCGTAATGCTGCAGGGGTTTCGAGCTACTTGGTCTCGTCGCCCTCCAGGAAGATTTTTCGGGTCACAAAGTTGTAGACCATGACAAGTGCGGTGGCGCAGATCTTGGCGATATTGGCCTCGAGTCCCAGGCCGGCGTTGAGCGCCAGCACGATGCCGTCGTTGAGCACCAAACCGATCACGGACAGCACGACAAAGATGATGAACTCGCGGCGGCGGCTCATGCCTTCCTTGTGCGCAAACACGTACTTCATGCTTGCGAGGTAGTTAAAGATGAGTGAGATGATAAAGCCGCTGGTGTTGGCGATTAGGATGTTGAGGCCCAGACCGTAGTGGAGCAGATTCATAATGCCAAAGTCGATAACCGTGGCAATGACACCGACGACGCCAAATTTCATGATCTGCGCAAGGAGCTTTTGCATGGTACCTGCCTTAGGGTGGCGCGGGGACGCCGTGGGGATGACAAACTCAGCAAGTTTAGCCAATCCCCGCGGGTGGGGCTAGACGCGCTCTTCGATAGCACCGTTTCTATATGCATCGAGCAGCTGGCGCAGATCCTGGATCTGGCTGCGAATCTTGGCGCCAGTATCGGTGTCGCTCACCATGCGGCGACGGTCTGCTTGGTCAAAACGGTTGGTCTCGCTTTCGATGTCCACGTTGCGCGTGAGTGCCTCGGCAACCGTCGTAAAGGCCCGGTGCGACTTGAGGCGGCAGCCGCGCGAGCTCGAGATGAGCGTATAGCCGGCGATGCCCGTCTTGGGATGGTAAGCGCGGCAGAAGCCGCCATCGATGACCAGCAGCTTGCCCTCGGCGCGGATGGGCTGCTCGCCCTTGGTGGTTTTAACGGGCGTGTGGCCGTTGATGATGTGGCCGGTCGGCGAGCATGCCATGGGCGCGACGCCAAACTCGCGCATGATATCATCGCAGACCGAGGGCGACTTGGTAAGCGTAAAGTACGGGTCCATCGGCTCGACCCAGGTGCTCTTATCGGCGATATAGGCGCGCTCAAAGGTACGCACCAGGCGTCCGCTGGCGGGTGAATTGAAGCCAATCCACAGGTACCACATCCAGTCGAGGGCATCGCGGTCGCCCACGCGCCACGCGCGGCGGGCGATGTGGTCGCAAAAATCGAGATAATCGCGGCCAGCGTGCCAGGTGCCCAGGCAGTTCATGCTGCTAAAGGTGCCGTCTTCGTTGAGCGGAACGCAGCCGTGGAAGAGCAGGTTGCCGTTGGCGACCTTGTACATCGAGCCGTGGGTGTAGAGGAAATCGATATGGCGATGCAGGTGATCGGCGGTTACAAACTCGGACACGAGCTTGTCGATGATGTGCTGCTCCTGAGACGTGAGCGTGTAGGGGTCCGCCGGGTCGACGGTGGGGAAGTCGTTGGTCGTGAGCGGCCACACGCTGCCGTCGGCGAGCGTGACCGTGCCGGTGTCGTGGTCGATCTTGTCGAGTAACAGGCGGTCGGTCATATCGAACTCGGGGTGGCGCTGGATAATCTGGCCCTCGAGCTTAAAGAGCAGCACGTTGATGGCCTTGATCAGCGGGGTGATGGACTCACCGGCGGTGTAGGTGGCATCGGCAAAGGCGACAAGCTCACGCAGCGAGATGCCGTAGTCGTTCTCCAGGATCTCGTAGTTGTCGTAGCGTAGGTTGTTGCGCAACACCGTGGCGATGCAGGCGGGCTCACCGGCCGCAGCGCCCATCCACAGCAGGTCGTGGTTGCCCCACTGGATGTCGAGTGAATGGTAGGTGAGCAGACGGTCCATAATTTTGGCCGCGCCGCCGCCGCGGTCGAAGATGTCGCCCACCAGGTGCAAGTGGTCGACGGCCAGGCGCTTGATGAGCGAGGCGAGCGACTCGATAAAGTCGTCGGCGCTGGCGGTCTCTAGGATGGACTCCACGATGCGCTCGTGATAGCGCACGCGATAGTTGTTCTCGTCCGGGTGCGTGTGCAACAACTCGTCGATGATGTAGGCGTAGTCGCGCGGGATGGCCTTACGCACCTTGGAGCGCGTGTAGCGGCTTGAAAGTGAGCGAGCGACCATGATGAGCTGGTCAAGCATCGTCTTGTACCAGGTTGGCGAGTCCTCGCGCCGGCTGCGGACCAGGTCGATCTTCTCGCGCGGGTAGTAGATGAGCGTACACAGCTCGCCCTTTTCGTCAAAGGAGAGCGTGTCGCCAAAGATCTCGTCGACATGTTCGCGCACGACGCCCGAGCAGTTGTTGAGGATGTGCATAAAGGCTTCGTACTCACCATGCACGTCGCTCATAAAATGCTCGGTGCCCTTGGGTAGGTTGAGGATGGCCGAGAGGTTGATAATTTCGGTAAATGCGGATTGTTCGGTGGGGAACTGTCTCGACAGCAGGCGCAGATACTTGAAATCTTGCGGGTTGCGATCGAATGCGACCATGAAACACCTTCCGATGGGGCTGGTAAAACTGATAAACAGCGTCAAACGTTTACCAGTATGCGCCGCTTTTGTTTCGATTTTGCGCCAGCGGCTGAATTGTCGGCTGAACGGTTTGGTAAATCGATTTAGTGAAGGTAGATGTGTCGGTTGGGTGGAGACGACAGAGGGTGTTTTTTCAGATATTTATGCGTGGGGTCGGTGGAGACGATGGTGGTAAAGATGTTCACTATTTTTGGTTCGATTTGGTAAATAGTGGACATATGTACCGCATGTAGGCTCACTGTGCGATAATTTGCGCAGCAATGAGTAAGGAGCCTCATATGAGTGATTTTGTCCTGACCTGTGAATCCGCCGCCGATCGAACCCGTGAGTTCTTTGCGTCGCGCAATATCCCTGTCGTGTGTTTTCATTACGAGATCGACGATGTTGTCTATACGGACGATCTGTATCAGTCGATTACGCCGGACGAGTTTTTTGCCCAGATTGCCGCGGGCGCCATGCCCAAGACGTCTCAGGTGAGCGTGGGTGAGTACGAGGAGTTTTGGGAGCCGTTTGTTGCCGAGGGTAAAGACGTGCTGCACCTGACGTTGTCGTCGGGTATTTCGGGCACGTATGGATCGGCCTGCGTCGCGGCGCAGATGCTTGCGGATCGCTATCCCGAGGGCGGCAAGGTGCGCGTCATCGATTCGCTGGCGGCGTCTTCGGGCTTTGGCCTGTTGTTGGAATATGCCGCCGATGTGCGCGATAGCGGGGCTTCACTCGACGAGACGGCTGCCTGGATCGAGGAGCACAAGCTCAACTTGCACCACTGGTTCTTCTCGACCGATCTGTCGAGCTACCTGCGCGGCGGTCGCATTTCGGCCGCGAGCGCGATCATCGGCACGGCGCTTAAGATTTGCCCGCTTATGACGGTCGATTGCGAAGGTAAGCTGTCGCCACGTGAGAAGATTCGCACTAAGAAGCGCGCGATTTCCGAGATGGCTAAGACCATGATGGCACACGTACAGGACGGTGCGGATTATTCGGGTAAGTGCATCATGTCGCAGTCGGCGTGCCGCGAGGATGCCGAGGCAGTTGCGGCGCTGATTGAGGAACAGGTTCCGCAGCTTAAAGGCAAGATTGAGATCAATGACATCGGTACTCTGATTGGCTCGCATACCGGACCTGGTACGGTGGCGCTCTTCTTTATGGGCGACAAGCGCGTGGATTAATTTGCCCCATCACGTCGCTGCATGATTGCTCAAACGAAAACGGCCCGCCTCACGTTTGTGAACTGCCTCCCATTTCTTGGACATGAGAAATGGGAGGCTTTCTTTATGCGCGT
>OAWD01000644.1_pt1 | contig 21281 bp, 18 predicted proteins | sample 1495361 | NCBI WGS metagenome assembly OAWD01 (sample SAMEA2580130, study PRJEB22360) | human gut metagenome | biome: human gut; feature: human-associated habitat; material: faeces | place: Denmark | collected 2008/2010 | reverse complement strand
GTTAGCTCAACCGGTACTATCTTCGGTTCTGTTGGTAACATCCAGATCGCTGAGGAATTGGCTAAATTGGGCCACGAGATCGACAGAAAGATCATCGTTGTAAAAGACGCTGTGAAAGAAGTTGGTGCTTACAAAGCTATCGTTAAACTGCACAAAGAAGTTTCTGTAGAAATTCCTTTCGAAGTAGTAGCTGAATAAGTAGCATACAATACCGAGATATAAGGAAAGGGTATTCTTGAAAGAGAATGCCCTTTTTTTAGTATCCTTATGTGACGTTACGATATTAACTTCTTTGCTGATACGAAGTTAATTTGCTGATGACAGGAAGTTAACTTGCTGTAGTCAGGATGTTAATATCCTGTTGCTGCGATATTAACTTCTTTCGATTACGGTATGGGGACACTGTCTGTTGCCGTCCGGAAGAGTTTGTTTTGAGGAGAGGGGAGAGGTAAGGACACAAAAAAAGTCTGTACGTGCTTTGGCACGGCAGACTTTCAATTCTCTCTAATGTTGTTCGAGATTATTCAGCTACAACAGTTTCAGTTACTACTGTAGTGTCAGCTGCGATAGTATCAGCTGCCTGAGCTGCTGCTTCAGCTGCAGCTGCTTCTACTGCTGCGATAGAGTCAGCGATACGGATAGAATCTGCAGTTGCTTTTTCAGCGTCAGCTGCTTTGTTACCACAAGATGCGAATGATACTGCTGCGATAGCTACGAACATCAAAACTAATTTTTTCATTTTCTTTGCTTTTTAAATCTGTAATACAATCAATTGCTTATTAAAACGCTGCAAAGGTATGTACTTTTTGTATATGTTGTACTCCTAAGCCCAACTTTTTTTTATTTTTTTTTAGAAGAATGTTTCATTATGTTTTTTTGTATGTTTTAAAACATATCTAATCTTCTGCTATACTGTTATATAGATAGCGTTTGATACTTCTTTTCGGAGTTTTCTCAAACTCAGTGGGGTAGAGTTGGATCTGGCTTACTTTTTCGTAGGCGGCTACATTATTATTCAGATTCTTCAGATTCTCGTCCATGATCGTTTTTAAGTTGTCTTCGTGATTGAGTCCTAAAGAGTCCAAAGCTTCATAATCGGCGTAGACCAGGGCAACCAGTTTTTTGTTTCGTTCGATCACGAGACTTTCAAGAATAAATGGAAGATTATTAAGTTTAGCCTCGATTTCTTCGGGGAAGATGTTCTGCCCGCTTGAACTGAGGATCATCGTCTTCAGTCGGCCGCGAATGAAGATATTGCCTTCGTCATCCATGGTGCCTAAGTCACCGGTGCGCAACCATCCGTCTTTAGTGAACACTTCCTGAGTGGCTTCCGGGTTCTTATAATATCCGGTCATTACGTTCTCTCCCCGTACCTGAATCTCTCCGGTCTCGGCTTCGGGATTCTCTTTATAGATGCGGGCTTCCATAATATCGAGTATTTTGCCCGATGAAGAGGGGACGAATTTGTCCCAAGGAGCATAACTGATAAGCGGACCGCATTCCGTCATGCCGTAGCCAATGGTGAAGGGGAACTTGATTTTGTGGAAAAACTCTTCTACTTCCGGGTTCATGGCGGCTCCACCGATAATGATTTCTTTGAAGCGTCCGCCAAGCGCATCGATCAGCTTTTTGCGGATCTGGCCATAAATCTGATTATCCAGTAGAGGAATGCTCAAGGCCCATTTCATTCCTTTTTTGCTGATGATGGGCTGGATCACGTTTTTATAGATTTTCTCGATGACCAGCGGTACCGTAATAATCAGATTCGGTTTTACCTCTTCGAATGCTTTCATGATGATTTTGGGTGAGGGCACTTTACCGAGAAGGGTTACATGCGTACCGACTGCCGTGGCTGTCAGAAAGTCGAAGGCGCATCCATAAGCATGAGCCAGCGGAAGGAAAGAAAGCACTTTATCACCCTTTTTCAGCAGTTCCGTACGGATACCGAAAGTCACGTTGCCGGCCAGGTTGTTGCCTGTCAGCATCACTCCTTTGCTGAATCCGGTGGTGCCGGAAGTATAGTTCAGCAGCATCACCTTATCGTTGGACAGGGTGGTGTAGAGCACATCTTCTTTCCGGAATCCCTTTGGATAAGTATCTGTCATGTACTGATCGATATGCTTCAGGAATTTCTGTACTGTTTCTCCGTCCCTCTGGTGCAGGCAACGGAAGTCGGTCAGTGAAAAGACAGCACGGATACCCGTCAGGCGTTCTTCTTCCAGATTCTCCCAGATGGTGTCACTGGTGAAAAGGAAAACGGATTCGGAATGATTGACAATATGGTGTACGTCGTTCGGATTGAAGTCCTGCAAGATGGGCACTATGATGGCTCCGTATGTGATGGTAGCCATGTAAGCGATGCACCAGCGGGCATTATTCTTTCCGATAACGGCTATTTTATCTCCCCGTCGCAAACTACAGTGCTTGAACAGTAAATGAAGTTTGGCTATTTCTTCGGCTACTTCACCGTAGGTATAACTTTCCGGTTCGCCATAGTTGGTGTAGCAAGGTAAATCCCAGTTTTCACGGAAACTGTTCTCGTAGAGTTTAATGAAGTTTTCTTTTATCATTGCACGTTTTTTGAAGATTTGTGCAAAAGTAGGTATAAACTTCCGGATTAAGAAACCTTTAGGTGTTAATTAGGCTTATTGTTTATTTATATCTTTACATGAAGAGGAAACGATAACTGTCCGTACTCTTCTCTAATCGGTTGAAATATAGCATTCTATCCTTTACGGAAATACCTTTTAAAGCAACGGGCTCTTGCTTTAAAAGGCAGGTGTCTTTGGCTTAAAGTCAATGCTTCCCTGGTTTTAAACCAAAGAGGGATGCCTTTTGATGCAGGCAGAAGGGTTTACAAACGTGGAATGTTTCTTTCCGGTGTCCTTCACGTCCCGTACCTCTTCTTCGGTCCCCTGTAACTCCTTTTAACTCCTTTCACCTCTTTACTCCTAATAATAATGTGTAACTTTGCGCTGAATATGCGTTTTTACAGATTATGATAGATACCACTGTATTTCAAGATAAGACAGCCGTTTATTATACATTAGGCTGCAAACTGAATTTCTCAGAGACTTCGACGATTGGTAAAATCCTGCGTGAGGCAGGTGTACGTACAGCCCGGAAAGGTGAAAAGGCTGACCTTTGTATTGTCAACACGTGTTCGGTGACCGAGATGGCGGACAAGAAATGCCGTCAGGCCATTCATCGGCTGGTGAAACAACATCCCGGCGCTTTTGTGGTGGTGACAGGTTGCTATGCCCAGTTAAAACCCGGCGATGTGGCAAAGATAGAGGGAGTGGACGTTGTACTCGGTGCGGAACAGAAGAAAGATTTGCTTCAGTATCTGGGCGACCTGCATAAGCACGAAGGAGGAGAAGCCTATACGACCGCTACAAAAGATATCCGTTCGTTTGCACCGTCTTGTTCGCGAGGTGACCGTACCCGGTTTTTCCTTAAAGTGCAGGATGGTTGCGATTACTTCTGCTCTTATTGTACTATTCCCTTTGCCCGCGGACGAAGCCGTAACGGTACCATTGCTTCTTTGGTGGAACAGGCCCGGCAGGCTGCTGCCGAAGGCGGAAAGGAAATAGTGCTGACCGGAGTCAACATCGGCGATTTCGGAAAGTCCACCGGAGAGACCTTCTTTGATCTGGTAAAGGCCCTCGATCGGGTGGAAGGTATCGAACGTTATCGTATTTCTTCCATCGAACCCAATTTGCTGACGGATGAAATTATAGAATACGTATCCCGTTCACGCAGTTTCATGCCACATTTCCATATCCCTTTGCAGTCCGGTAGTGACGAAGTTCTCCAACTGATGCGTCGCCGCTATGGGACAGAACTTTTTGCTTCGAAGATTGCGAAGATAAAAGAGGTGATGCCCGATGCGTTTATCGGTGTGGATGTGATTGTAGGTACCCGGGGCGAAACTGCCGGGTACTTTGAGAAAGCTTATGAATTTATTCACGGACTGGACGTCACCCAGCTGCATGTGTTCAGCTATTCGGAACGTCCGGGAACCCAGGCCCTGAAAATAGACCATGTGGTGACTCCTGAAGAGAAACACCAGCGAAGCCAGCGTCTGCTTGCACTGTCGGATGAAAAAACAAAAGCCTTTTATGCCCGTTACATCGGGCAGACCATGCCTGTCTTGATGGAAAAGCCCAAAGCGGGAGCGCTGATGCATGGATTTACGGCAAACTATATCCGTGTGGAAGTGGAGAGTGACGCCGCGTTGGATAATAAAGTAGTGAATGTTCTTTTGGGAGATTTTAATGAAGAGGGTACCGCACTGAAAGGAACTATAACACAATAAACATGAAATCGAAACTCCTCTATTTGTTGACCTATGTAGGAATGTGGCTTTTGGCTGTTCTTCCGTTTCCGGTATTGTATGCGCTGTCCGATTTTATCTATTTCTGGCTGTATCATGTGATCGGTTACCGGAGGAAGGTGGTACGTACCAACCTGAAGAACTCTTTTCCGGAAAAGTCGGCAGCAGAATTGAAGGCCATCGAACGCAAGTTCTTTCATTATCTTTGCGACTATATGCTCGAAGATGTGAAAATGCTGCGCATGTCGGAGAAAGAACTTTGCAAACGGATGACCTACGAGAATAAGGAAACCTACCTCCGGATGATAGACGAACGGGGCGGGATTGTCCTGTTGATACCCCATTACGCTAATTTTGAGTGGATTACGGGTATGGGAATGATTATGCGTCCGGGCGATGTGCCCGTGCAGGTATACAAGCCCTTGAAAGATGTCTATCTGGATGGACTCTTTAAATACATCCGTGCCCGTTTCGGAGGATATAATGTTCCGAAACACTCTACCGCCCGCGAGGTGATCAAGCTGAAGCGTGCCGGCAAGAAGATGGCCATCGGATTGATTACAGACCAATCGCCCAATATGCATGAAGCCCATTATTGGACTACTTTCTTGAATCAGGATACGGTATTTATGGATGGTGCCGAACGTATCGCCAAGATGATGGATTTTCCGGTTTTCTATTGCGAGCTGCGGAAGGAGCGGAGAGGATATTGCCGGGTAGACTTCGATCTGGTAACCGACCGTCCGAAGGAGACAGCCGACGGGGAGATTACCGAAATATTTGCCCGCAGGCTGGAACAGACCATTCGGAAAGAACCGGCCTATTGGCTATGGTCGCATAAGCGTTGGAAACTGAAACGCCCCGAAAAGAAAAATGAATAGGATATCTGTCGTTATATTGAACTGGAACGGTTGCGAGATGCTCCGTTCGTTTCTTCCCTCCGTGCTTCGATATTCGGAGGCTGAAGGTGTGGAAGTCTGTGTGGCTGATAACGGTTCTACGGATCAGTCGGTGGAGATGCTGCGCCGCGAGTTTCCCTCGGTACGCCGGATTCTGCTGGATGGGAATCATGGTTTTGCAGATGGGTACAATCTTGCCCTTCGGCAGGTGGAGGCCGAGTATGTGGTGCTGCTCAATTCCGATGTCGAGGTGACCGGACAGTGGTTGCAACCGATGGCTGCCTATCTGGACGCCCATCCTGAGGTGGCTGCCTGCCAGCCGAAGATACGCAGTTGGCGACAAAAAGAATGGTTCGAATATGCCGGAGCTGCCGGCGGATTCATCGACCGCTACGGATATCCGTTTTGTCGGGGAAGGGTGATGGGAGTAGTCGAAGCGGACCGGGGGCAATATGACACCGTACTGCCGATATTCTGGGCTACCGGTGCCGCCATGTTCATCCGTCTGGCGGACTATCGCGAAGCGGGAGGACTGGACGGACGCTTCTTTGCCCACATGGAAGAGATCGATCTTTGTTGGAGACTCCGTGCCCGCGGACGTGGAATTGTTTGCATCCCCCAAAGTGTGGTCTATCATGTAGGAGGAGCCACGTTGAAGAAGGAGAATCCGCACAAGACCTTCCTCAATTTTCGTAATAACCTTGTCATGCTTTACAAGAATCTTCCGGACAGAGAACTGGCCGGAGTGATGCGTGTACGTTGCTGGCTCGATTACATCGCGGCTGCTACGTTTGCGCTTAAAGGGCAGTTGCCCAATGCGAAAGCGGTGGTTCGTGCCCGTCGCGAATTCAAGTTGTTACGTGACAGTTTCCGGGATGCAAGAGCGGAGAATCTCAGAAAAACTTCCTCACACTTTATTCCCGAACGGATAAAAAGTAGTATCTTAGTGCAATTCTATGTGAAAGGGCGGAAGTTCTTTTCACAATTATCAGATTTAAAAGGATGACGTTATGGAAAAACTAATTCGAAGAATCGGGCTGGTAGCGCACGATGCTATGAAAAAAGACCTGATTGAATGGGTTCTTTGGAACTCGGAGTTATTGATGGGACATAAGTTTTATTGTACAGGTACCACCGGTACGCTGATACAGGAGGCATTAAAAGAGAAACATCCCGATGTGGAGTGGGATTTTACTATCCTGAAATCCGGTCCTCTGGGCGGCGACCAGCAGATGGGATCGCGTATTGTGGATGGAGAGATCGATTATCTTTTCTTCTTTACCGACCCGATGACTCTTCAGCCGCACGATACGGATGTGAAGGCACTGACCCGTCTGGCAAGTGTGGAAAACATCGTCTTTTGTTGCAACCGTTCCACTGCCGATCATATTATTTCAAGTCCGCTCTTCCTTGATCCGGACTATGAACGGACACATCCGGACTACTCGGGCTATACGAAACGTTTCGAGAATAAACCGGTGGTGACCGAGGCGGTAGAATCGGTGAAGAAAAGAAAGAGAAAGAAATAAGAGCCTATTCGGTTACGAAATATATTTCACTACAGAGTATACAGAGAGCACGGAGTTTTAATTATGTAGAATCACTATATAATAACTTTGTGCTCTCTGTGTATTTTGTGGCGCGTTTACTTTGTGATGTATCGGTTCCGGCTGCTGTCTTTCCGCCTATTTTTGTCAATAGCAGATTTATGTATTGTTAACTTTCGGGACTTCATCCTTTCCGTTGTTCATTATCAATAGGAGATAAGAAATTATCTTCTGGTGAAAAACGATTTTCATGCCGGGAAATGGGAGCCGACATACCGGGAAAAGTAGCGGAAGCAACCGTGTAAATGAGGAAAACAACGGCTCTAAAGTAGGTGAACACCGGCTCTGCAAGCTTTGGAAACCGGCTCTGCGGAAACGCACTGTTAGTAGTATAAAAAATAGGGAGAAGCCAATGCTTCTCCCTATTACCGTACTTTAATTGGAATATACTTTATGATTACATAGGCAAAGATACTCTTTTTCTTTGCGGAAGTCAAGCTTTTGCCCGTTTTTCTTTTCTTGATCAGCTTATTCCGAAGTCTGTTTTTACTTGTTATAATAGGTGCTCAACTGTTCGATCACTTTTTCGGGTTCACTCGGTGCTGCGGCATGGCGAATGACTATCTTTCCCGTCTTATCAATAATGACAAAGCAGGGGATACTCAGTATTTGCCGTTCGTTTCCCAATTCGGTGTATAGCGATTTTCCTAACTTTTCGTTTACTAATAAATGATAACCTTTCAGTTGATGGTATGCGATGGTCTTTTCCCATTTCTTCCGCTCCTCCGGACGGTCTATCGAAATGTATAGGTATACAACGTCCATGTTGTGCGCTTTTTCCTTGAGGGCGGGCAGGTATTGGAACTCTTTGAGGCAGGGACCGCACCAGGTAGCCCATACATCGATATAGACAACTTTACCTTTAAAGGGTTTTACCGCATCCTCCAGACTGGTGATGGTGGAGTCGCATGTCAGAATATGATAGTCTTTGTCGGTGATACGGCTATTCTGAAAGCGCAGGTTTTCTTTAACGCCCGGTTCGAGTACGTTCAAAAAAGGACTGTTGGGGAACTCTGCCCTATAAGTTTCGTATAGTTGGGGGATCGAAGGAGTTTTGCTACCCTGAAATTCATCTTCGTAGATAAGCTGGGCCTGCATGTATTGCAGATTGTCTCCTGTGAAGAACTTCCGATACCGGTCGAAGAGGAAGGAGGCGTAATCCTTTATCTCTTTGAGGTCACCGTTTTCGAGGTTGGTGAACTGCATCATAACCAGGTCGTTTACAAAGAATCCGATTCCGCGGTAGGAACGCAGATAATCACCGTTGACGGATGAATTGATGACTTCTGTCAGTTCTCTTTGCCAATCTTCGGGTAGTTTTTCTTTTCTCGACAGCTGCCTTGCAATGTGTATAAATATAGACCGGCGGATGTAATCGATGTGTGCACGCTGTTCCGCGAGAAACTCTTCATTGAGTCCGGAAGTATTTACAGCGTCGAGTGCCTGCCGCATTCTGGCGTCTGCCAGCCGGTGATATTGCTCCAGTGAAGTGATTCCTCGCAGTTCGTGCGGCTGCATGTACACCAGTTTATCGCTGTATTTCTGATAATCGTTCACTGTTTTCAGGCATCGGTTATAGGCCGAGTTTGTACCGCTGATGATCAGGGTATCTTTGGTCACGGTAATGGTGTCTTTGCTTCCCGGTGTCAGGTAGAGTGTAAAAGAATCACTCCCTTGGGTCCATACCTGCACCATGCCGGGGCGGTCGGTGCGGAATTGATGGACAAATTCTCCCAGAGGGCCGGCTTGTGCTTTGGTTCCCAGAGCAATGCAGAACAGGTGTTCTTTGCCTGTAGGCCAATAAGCAATTTCGTTGTCCGGGGTAGTCTTGACTACAATCGTTGCTGCTTGTTGTGCGCTGATTTCTCCTGCCAGTACCAGTAGGAGGATTAATAAAAGTTTTTTCATCTTATTCGTGTTTTAATGTCGATTCAGTCTCGCGTGCAATGCATCTCTACTCCGGCAGAGTCGATGTCTGCTCCCATGGGCGGGTTTCTTTTCGCCAGTTTGATTTCTATCTCCCTGATTTTCCGAAAGTCCCGGAAGAGCCTTTTTACGATTCGTCCGCATACATGTTCCAGCAGTTTTGAAGGCAGTTCCATCTCTTCTTTCAGTGCGGCATATATGTCGGCATAACTTACGGTATCTTCCACTTCATCGGTTTCGGTCGCTTTGCCGAAGTCTGTTTTCAGTCTCAGGTTGATGATAAACTCATTGCCGATGGCGGTCTCTTGGGGGGCCACTCCGTGATAACTGTAGAAACGTACGTTTTCCAGGAAGATATAATGCTGGGTAGTCATAAGTTTTATAATTGATGTATCTTCCGGCAAAAATAGGATAATTAATGCAATTATGATCCTTGTTGTGTCGATTGTTTGGTTTTAATAAAGTCTTTTTGTGCCACTGCTTGCGGAATCAGTTTCAGGAATATGGGGGGCGCAATGATGCAGACGGTCAGCGTCAGCAGCAGTAAGGCAATGGCCTGTCCCCATTCGTTGTGGATAAACCGGCTGACAACCGGATATTCAAAATGGAGTAAAGGTGCGTGTATGCCCAGTGTTATGACCGAGTAACGCCCCATATACGAGATGACGGGCAGCTTCTTGAATTTCTTGCAGAAAAGCATGATCATAAATATGCCGGCAAAGGCTGAGGCCCAAAATTGGAAAATGTTGCCGGCATAATTGTTGGTGCGCATGCCCACGAATGTGGCGGTGAAGTACATCACTGCCAGGGCTGCCAGGATGCATAAGGGAATCAGCTTGTCGAAACGATGGGGAAAGAGGAAGAAATTGTAACGGCGAATCCAGAATCCGGCTACGTAGAAAGGCAGGGCGCTCATGGCTACGTCCATATAAAGGGGCAATTCTATCTGATGCTTGCCCATATAGAATCCGGCTGTCCCGATCAGCAAAGTGAGGGCAAACATGAGACCTAACCGCCGGTTGCGCAAACTGTGAACCAGATAGAACAAGATGTTGCAATTGAAGAGTGCCAGCAAGAACCAGATGGGAGGGTTGAACTTGATCAGCGCATGGTCATGAAACACAACTAGGAGTTCCGTCCAGCTGACCGGAAGCTGGAAGACTCCGGGAGCGATTTTCCATACAATGTATTTCAGAAAGAACGCGCTGAGATAGAAAAAGAGGAAAGGGATGATCAGCTTGTTTATCTTTCGGATGAAGAAGCCGAAAAGCCTTCATAGGATTTGAAGAAAATGCCTGAGATAAAGAAATAAAGAGGCATGCGAAAACTGGCAATCATCGAGTGATAATCAAGTTTTTCGAAGGCTCCACCTATGTGTGCCATTACTACCAGAATGATGCAGACTCCTTTCGTTAAGTCCACAAAATCTATTCGTTTGTTTTTGTCATCTCCCATTCCGGATGTTTGTGTAGTTGGTCTGACAAAGATACTGAATATTACTGAAAACAAAGAGAGAAGAGTGAAAAACACTTGGTTTCACTCTTCTCTCTTTGTTCTTTTTCTTCTTAAAGTGACAGGCGGATGTTACTTTTCCGGATTTCTGCCTGTCTGCTTCACCAATTCCCTGATTTTTTCATTCAGGCTTTCTGCTTTCATCAGTTGTTCCAGTGTCAGGTGCATCCGGTAGCGCCAGTAATGACGCGGATTGGCGGGGATATTGATCCGTTCTTCCTGTACATTCGGGTTGCGCCATTTTCCATCCATCGACAGCCAGTCTTGCAGGGATAGGATGCAGAGGATGGAATTGCTGTAAAGGTGATTGCGTACTACTTCTTCGCACAGCTCCGGCGTTGCTATGGCAGGAGCGGTACCATAATGTCCCAGCATCTGATTGTAGTAGCGTTGGGTCTGCTGATAGTCTTCTTCCCACCAGCCCCGCAGGGTCGACATATCGTGGGTGGAGAAGGTGCAGACCGAACGGTACGGATATTCGTTCAGCCTTCCGAATTCTTCTGCCGGATTCTTGGGCATCCGCTGAATTTCGAGACTCAGGATACGTAAGTCATTCATCACCCATGCCACGCAGTCGGGAATCATGCCTAAGTCTTCGCCACATACCAGCATGCGGGTAGACTGGGTAAGCTGTGGCAATTTCTTCATGGCTTGCTGTTGCCAGAAGTCATTGTGACGATGATAGTAGTACTGGTCGTAAAGGCGGTTGAATGCTGTTTTTTCCCAGTCGTTCAGGGCACGGTAGATAAAGTCGTGCTGCACGCCGATGCGGGGATGGTACAGGTTCGGGTCTTTGCGGTCGGGAACAAATAATACGTCACTGATCAGGGCATATAATCCGTCTCTGACCCATATACTGTCTTCGTCGTTCTTGCCGGCAAAGAAGGCTTCTACCTTGCGTTGGGTATCAAATTCCGGACGCATACGGTATACCTCGTAAGTTTCAGTCGGTTCGATGAACGTCTGCTTTACATAGTCGGTATGTGGTCCGAACACTTGTCCGAGGAAATATTCATGGATATACGGCCGCAGGAACTCTTCACGGAAAGAGAGTCCGTAACTTTCTATCTCTTCACGGCTCATGGGAAGGGCGGGTACAAACTGTCCCAGCAATCCATGCACGGCATTCATCGGGATTTCCCAGATGCGGAAGAATCCCAGAATGTGGTCGATGCGGTAGGCGTCAAAGTATTCAGCCATCTTTTGGAAACGTTTCATCCACCATTTATAACCGTCGTTCTCCATCACATCCCAGTTATAGGTGGGGAAACCCCAGTTCTGCCCGTTGACAGAGAAATCATCGGGTGGAGCACCGGCCTGTCCGTTGAGGTTGAAATAATAAGGTTCTGTCCAGGCTTCTACACTGTTGCGACTGATACCGATGGGGATGTCCCCCTTCAGCACTACTCCATGCTCGCGGGCATAAGTGGTGGCTTCGAGCAATTGCAGGTGAAGATTGAACTGGATATAGAAGTAGATGGCGATATGGGCATAGTCCGCCGTGTCGGGGCGGCACAGTTCTTCAATCTCTTGAGCATTGTACTCCGAGTATTGGGGCCATTCGCGGAAGTTCGGTGTATGGTATAAATCGCGCAGGTAGCTGAATGCAGCATACGGTTGCAGCCAATCTTTGTTGGCTTCGAAGAAGCTGCGGAAGGCTTTCGAAGCCAGCACCTTTTCTCCTTCTTGCTTGAATATCTGATGGAAATATTCCCATTTCACCCGGTTGACAGCTTCGTAGTCGATGGCGGAAAGTGCATTCAGTTCTTTTTGTTTTCGGTTGAAGGTAGCAGCAGTTTCTTTATCCTTCAGGTTGCCCATCTGTTTAAGGTCGGCATACATCGGGTGGAAGGCATAAATGGAAATGCTGTTGTAGGGATAAGAGTCTGTCCATGTATGAGTCATGGTGGTATCGTTGATCGGTAAGATCTGTACTACCTTCTGGTTGGTACTGACCGCCCAGTCCACCATTCTCTTCAGGTCTCCGAAGTCTCCTACACCGAAACTTTTTTCCGACTTTAGTGAGAATACAGGGACAGCTACGCCTGCACCTTTCCAGGAAGGAATATTAAAGTAGGCATATCGGTCGGCAATGACCAATGTCTCGTTTGCTTTGATTTCGGGAGCAGCCAGATAGCGGTTGGGGTTATTCTCCCAAGCTTCGGCACGCTTCTCTTCTTTATTGTACAATACAAATTTGTATTCTAGTGGAAATTCCAGTTTGGAAGCATCCAGTTCGGCTTGCCATTCCGGAAAGTTGGCATCACTCATGGGCCATGCCTTGTCCGGGTCCCAGTTGCCGAGTGCTTTCTGGTTACCACAGATGGCCAGGCAGTACTTGCTGTTGATGCGTGGAGCATAAGCCTTGATCATCAATCCTTTTTTGTAGCTTTTGGGGATTGCGCTTCGTTCGCAGTGCGCCAGCAGTGCTTCGGTAAATGCCGAACTGTAGAAGTATTGCTGCTCCGGAAGATTCTTCCAGCAGTCATTGATGCGCAGGCTTTTCTTAACGTCGGCCGGTAGATAGATGAGTCGCGGAAAGGAGTTCCATTCGGTACGGATGGCCTTACCGTCACGATATATGTGATAACTGTATTCGACAACCCCTTCGGCCGGCAATTGAATGGATATTTCATTGCTCCAATGAATGCCGTCTACTGTGGTAAGGGCTACAGCCTGCTCCGGATTATTTTTCCCAAGTTCGGGGACAGAACCTAATATTCTGACTTCTTCTCCCCAGCTTGTGCGATATTCAATATGAAATGTAACTATCATATATATTAGATTTAATTATTGACTAATGATTTTGCAAGTATAGAAATATTCTACATATGTCGTATCTTTACTTTCGTCGAACTACTTTAAAATAGTATGCAAACGTTTGTGCTCTTTGTATGATTAAACATTGAAAGGAGCCTATGGGCTCCTTTCAACACTTTTTGCTTACATATTAATCATTTACTTGGCTAAGTTTATCCACATCTGGATGCACCGCAAGTGGTACAGATGAGGCAACCTTCCTGATAAACTAATGTCTCGTTTCCGCAGTTGGGGCACTTCTTGCCTTTGGCTTCTGTTCCGTCCTGCACATATTTTTTCAGCGCACGCTCTACACCATTCTTCCAGGTGTTGATGTTCTCGCTGTCCAATTGCAGCGAACCTACCAGTTTGATCACCTGTTCGATCGGCATTCTCCAGCGAAGTACACCTGAAATCAGTTTAGCATAGTTCCAGTATTCTTTATTGAACTTCTCAGACAGACCTTCGATGGTCATTTTGTATCCGCGTTTGTTCTCGAACTGGAAGTCATAGCGTTTGTTTCCGTTTTCATCGACGTTCTTGATGATGCGTCCGGTATTTACGCTTTTCGGAATAATGATTCCTTCGTCATCGTCTTGCAGACCGGTGAATATCTCATAAGGTCTGCCGTCGAGCAAGCCGACCAGGGCCACCCATTTCTCTTTGTTGTTTTGGAAGCGTACGACGTCGGCTTCAAGCACTGTCGGGCGTACCTCGACTACCGTTGGTGGTTTGCAAGGAGGGAGTTCCTCTTTCTTATCTTTGTCGGACTTCGCAGAGATCAGCACTCCTGAACGGGAACCGTCACGATAAACCGTACAGCCCTTGCAGCCTGACTTCCAGGCTTCCACATACAGGCGGTTTACCAATTCTTCGTCTACATCGTTCGGCAGGTTGATGGTCACACTGATGGAGTGGTCTACCCATTTCTGAATTTTACCTTGCATACGCACCTTCATCAGCCAGTCCACATCGTTGGACGTTGCTTTGTAATAAGGTGATTTGGCTACCAGTTCGTCTATTTCTTCCTGAGTGTATCGTTTAGCCGGATCATAGCCGTTTGCTTCCATCCAAGTCACAAACTTGTGGTGGAATACGATGTATTCTTCAAAGGCATCTCCGGTTTCGTCAACAAAGTCGACTCGTACGTTGGTATCGTTCGGGTTTACTTTTCTTCTGCGTTTGTATACCGGAAGGAATACCGGTTCGATACCCGAGGTAGTTTGGGTCATCAGACTGGTTGTGCCGGTAGGAGCGATGGTCAGGCACGCAATGTTACGGCGACCATATTTTTTCATATCCTCATACAATGCCGGGTCGGCTTCGCGCAAGCGGTTGATAAACGGATTGTTCTTTTCTCTTTCCGAGTCATATACATCGAATGCTCCGCGTTCTTTGGCCATATCCACTGATGAACGATAAGCACCCAGAGCGACTGCTTTGTGCACTTTCTCTGAAAACTCTGTCGCTTCTTCTGTTCCATAACGCATTCCGAGAGCGGCAAGCATATCGCCTTCGGCTGTAATACCGACACCGGTACGTCGTCCCTGACCACTCTTCTTATAGATCTTTTTCCACAGTCCGCGTTCGGTGTGTTTCACTTCTTCGTTTTCGGGGTCCTGATCGATTTTCTCGATGATACGTTCTATCTTCTCCAATTCCAGATCGATGATATCATCCATGATGCGCTGAGCCAGTGCTACATGTTTATGGAAGAGATCGAAGTCGAAGTAGGCATCTTTGGTGAACGGATTGACTACGTATGAATATAGATTGATGGCCAACAGTCGGCAAGAATCGTAGGGGCATAATGGAATTTCACCACAAGGGTTTGTCGAAACCGTTTTATATCCCAGGTCCGCATAACAGTCGGGCACTGATTCGCGAATAATGGTATCCCAGAACAATACACCCGGTTCTGCTGATTTCCATGCGTTATGCACAATTTTTTTCCATAGGTTGGAAGCTTCGATCTCTTTTACCGTAGTCGGGTGATCGGAGTCAATAGGGTATTGTTGGGTATATTTTCTGCCTTCTACGGCTGCTGACATGAATGCATCGTCCAACTTAACTGAAACATTGGCTCCTGTTACCTTACCTTCTGTCATTTTGGCGTCGATAAATGCTTCCGAGTCCGGATGCTTGATCGATACACTGAGCATCAGTGCGCCGCGACGTCCGTCTTGAGCAACCTCACGTGTGGAATTGGAATAACGTTCCATGAACGGAACCAGACCGGTAGAAGTCAGAGCGGAGTTTTTCACAGGAGAACCTTTGGGACGGATGTGCGAGAGATCATGACCTACACCACCACGTCTTTTCATCAGTTGCACCTGTTCTTCGTCTATTTTGATGATGGCACCGTATGAATCGGCAGAACCATCAATACCAATCACAAAGCAATTGGAAAGTGAAGCAACCTGATAATCGTTACCTATACCTGTCATCGGACTACCTTGCGGTACGATATACTTAAAATGATCAAACAGCTCAAACAACTGTTCGGAACTTAGTGCGTTGGGGTACTTTGCTTCAATGCGAGCCACCTCGTTGGCAAGTCTCCAATGCATATCCTTCGGTGACTTCTCGTAAATATTTCCGAAAGAGTCTTTTACTGCGTATTTGTTTACCCAAACTCGCGCAGCAAGTTCATCGCCCTGAAAATATCGTAAAGATTCTTCGAAGGCTTCCTCGTAAGAGTAAATTTGCTTTTCCACGATGCAATGTGTCTTAGATTTCTTTATTAATAAGTAAATATGTAGAAGCTTACTTATCATTAACAAACGTGCCTGCAAAGCTATGAATGTTTTTTGGTATATCAAAATAAAAACGAGATAATTTATTAACCGGTACTAAGTTATCCGTTTATAAACGATAAGCAATTGATAAACAAATGAATGATGCTTTTGTTCGACGCTTGAAGTTTTCCAAAAAGAAAATTATTCTATTTTATAAATGAGATAGAATGATTATTCTTTTTATATCTTTGCAGAAAAAAGATATGATGGATACAGTTAAGAACAGAAGGACAATCCGCAAATACCAGCAAAAAGATATTACGCCGGATTTGTTAAATGATTTGCTTGAAACTTCATTTCGCGCTTCTACGATGGGGGGAATGCAGCTTTATAGTGTGGTTGTCACCCGTGATGCCGAGAAAAAAGAAATACTTTCTCCGGCTCATTTTAATCAGTCGATGGTAAAGGAGGCTCCGGTTGTATTGACATTTTGCGCGGATTTTCGTCGTTTTTGCAAATATTGTCAGGAAAGGAATGCGGTGCCGGGATATGGTAATTTAATGTCCTTTTTGAATGCCGCTATGGATACTTTATTGGTTGCACAGACTTTCTGTACGCTTGCCGAGGAAGCCGGATTGGGTATTTGCTATTTGGGTACTACTACCTATAATCCTCAAATGATCATCGATGCTTTGCACTTGCCCGAGTTGGTGTTTCCCATTACTACAGTGACTGTGGGATATCCGGCGGAATCTCCGAAACAGGTAGACCGTCTGCCGATAGAGGGCATTATACACGAAGAGAGCTATCACGATTATACCGCCGAAGATATAAACCGGTTATATGCTTATAAGGAATCTTTGCCTGAGAATAAGTTATTTATAGAAGAGAATCAGAAAGAGACTCTGGCCCAAGTATTCACGGATGTCCGCTATACAAAGAAGGATAATGAATTTATGTCTGAGAATCTGTTGAAGGTACTTCGCCGGCAGGGCTTTATGGATTAAATAACGATGAACGGTGAGCGATAAATGGGGGCGAGCGATGGACGATGAACATCTTACATTATTTTGCAGTATGTCCATCGTTCATCGTCTACCGTTCACCGTTACTCACGTTTCTTTTCTTGAGTAAAGTTTCTATGTTTTCCAGATCCGATCGGAATCCTTTGTCAACCTCACATTGCCCTTTTACTGTTTTGCATGCATGCAAAACGGTGGCATGATCTTTATTGCCTATGAATTTTCCAATTTTGGAAGTAGAGAAGTCTGTATGTGTTTTAGCTAAATACATGGCTACTTGGCGTGCCTGTACGACTTCCCTTTTTCTTGATTTGGTATGGATAGCAGATGACTCCAAATCGAAGTGCTTGCAAACTACGTTGATGATATCATCGATAGTGACAGCTTTTGTCTCACAACGAACGACTTTACGAACAATGCGTTGTGCCAGGTCCAGATCGATTTCTTTATTGTAAATGGTAGAGTGGGCCATGATGGAAATGACAATACCTTCCAGGTCACGCACGCTTTCATTAACATTCTCAGCAATATAGTCGATTACTTCCGAAGGGAATTGTAATCCATCCCGATGAATTTTATTTCTTAATATGTTTTTTCTCAGTTCTACGGTAGGCTTCTCCAATTCGGCTACCATTCCCCATTTAAACCGGGTCAGTAAGCGCTCTTCCATACCCTGCAATAATACAGGAGCACGGTCGGAAGTCAATATCAGCTGTTTGCCATTCTGATGTAGGTGATTAAAGATATGGAAGAAAGTGTTTTGTGTTTTGGTGACACCTGCAAATTCTTGAATATCATCAATAATTAATACATCGATTGTTTGGTAGAAGTTGATGAAGTCATTCGTTGTATTGTTACGTACGGAATCGGTATATTGTACCTGAAATAAATGTGCTGAAACATAAAGCACTCTTTTGTCCGGATACAACTCTTTGATGCGGGTACCGATGGCATTGGCCAAATGGGTCTTTCCTACTCCCGATGCTCCATGGAGGAACAGCGGATTGAAGACTGTTTTTGCCGGATTCTCGGCAACAGCTTCGGCAACACTTCTTGAAAGCTTATTACTGTATCCTTCAATAAAGGTCTCAAAGTTATAGTTCGGATTTAGATGGGGATCAAGATCCTGAACGGCCGGTGCACGCAGCAAGCCCGGAGCTTTCCTTTCATCAACACGGGGAAGTCCGGATTGGGGAATAGCCGTAGAGCGGGTAGTAGACTCCTGGTTCACGGTTGCCCCTGAACTTTTGTCCACCAGCACGTTGTACATCAACTTCGTGCCGTCGCCTATAACCTTATATAACGTCTTACGTAGCAAGTCCACAAATTTATCTTCCAGAAATTCATAGAAAAACTGGCTGGGAACTTGTACGATTAACGTTTTGTCCTCATATTTTAAAGGAACAATGGGAACAAACCATGTTTTGTATGTCGACTCAGGAACATTGTCTCTAATAATTTCAAGACAGCGGTTCCATAGGCCGACATGACTCGATTCACTCATAGCGGCTGTAATACATTTATTAATTAAGCAAAACTTCTACGGTTGCAAAATTGGGAATCTTATTCGAGAAAAACAAATCTCCTTTTTCTTGTATTTCTCACTGAAAGAATAATGTGTTTACTTTCAGTGACTTATCATTTCCCTATAAAATACTCCTCATGGGAAGCTATTGCTTTTTTATAACTACTTGTTAATTAATTGCTTATCACGTGACGGTCCACCTGTTATTCTTTAACCTGATAGTTGGTGCACGTATCCTTTCTGTCTATGAATAGACTTTTAAAGGATTTCATCCTATCCTCGTTTGGTACACGCTTATTTAGATAAATTCTATTTAAGGCGCATTCTCTACTTATCTTTCTTACCAAACAAAGAGAAGTGAACATATCGTTTCGGATGTTCCTTCAGGTCTTCAAGCAGATTTGCTGCATTAATGGTTGTTTGGTTCAGGTTATTGTATAATTGTGGATCGTTTAACAGTAATCCGACAGTGTTGTCTTTGCTGTTAAGTTTTTCTGTAAGCATTTTTGCGTTGCTAAGAGTGGCGTCTATTTTTTTGAATGTGGCAGCATAATCAATTTCTTTCAGATTGCCGCTGATTACAATAAAGTTATCACCGATAGTATTGAGCTTTCCTGTTAATTGTGGGATATCATTGTTCATCAATACTTTCAATTGACGGCTGGTAACTTCGAGATTGGCTGTTGTCTTTTCAATAGAATGCAGAGTTGCCGGAATGCTTTGATCTGCCATGATTGTGTTCAGTGAAGTAAGGATAGAGTCTAATTTGGGCAACATCTTTTCGACAGCGGGCATCATTGCTGCAACTTTCTCCATCATGCCGTTGTTCAGCGTTCCCGGAATCGTATCGCCTACTGTATAGCGTTCGCGAGGATTGTTGGCCAATAAAATATTCATTCTTACTCCTCCCATCAGTTCGGGTACCAGTTCGGCTGAGCTTCCTTTCGGTATGCGTAAGTCAGTATCTACTTCTACTTCCACTATTACATTTTCCGGTTGATTGTAATCGTAAGCAATATCACGGACGATACCTACACGGACACCATCGGCGAATACTGGACTCGATTGTGCCAGACCGTTTACATTATGGAATTTTACATAAAAATAGCTGGCAGGCTTAAACATGTTGATGCCCTTCAGATAATTGATCCCGAAGACGAGTAAGCACAAGGCCGCAACACCTGCTATTCCTATCCTGACTTCTTTTGTAATGAGTTTCATGTTTTGTTATTTAGTCTTTTTATTTATTTCTTCTTTTCTTAAAATTGGCTATAGCCTCGTTGATATTCATCTTTTCTCCGTTGCGGAATGCAATGATGAAGGCATCCTTAAATAATGGAGTGACTGTATTACGGCGTGTCCGTAATACCTTATTATAATCGGACGATGCCCCGTAAGTGTATTTGTATAGTCCATTTTCCTTGTAATAATCTACATCTTTCAATCCCTTCAGTCGTTTATCATTTTTAGATAGTGGACGTGAAGAGGTCAGTATTTGTATCTTAAACGTAATTTCAGAGTCGTTTGTTGTGCTTTCTACAACAATTGGGCGTTGAGTTTTTGCTTCTGTTACAAGCTTGTCGGTGCGTGGAGTATTTTGGGGCTTTTTGTTTTCGCTTTCTGTGCTGTCTATCTGTGCAACCTCAGTATCGGTTACTTCATCATCATTGGGAAGTGCAGTGCGGCTGCTGCCTGTCAAACGGATTTCGTGTTCTCTTTTATAAGAGAGAAATGCCCGATATATACCTTTTGCCAAAGTAGAACTTCCTTCTTCTGTATTAAGATAACGTTCTTCTTCAGGCGTAGAGATAAAACCGAGTTCAACCAGAATGCTTGGCATGGCACTAGCCTTCAATACAAGGAATCCGGCCTGATGTACTCCCCGGTCCACCCGTTTACAGTGATGGCGGAATTGTTTTTGAACCAATGAAGCCAGGTGTACACTCTGCTCCATATATTTGTCTTGCATAAATTCGAAGATAATATACGATTCAGCGGAATTGGGATTAAATCCGGCGTAACGAGTTTTGTAATCATCTTCATATAAGATTACAGAGTTCTCCCGTTTGGCCACTTCTAGGTTGGCGTCTGATTTGGCTAGACCTAATGTCCATGTAGAAGCACCTTTTGCGGTCCGGTTATTGGCCAGAGCGTTAGTGTGGATTGAAATAAACAGGTCGGCTTTTGCATTGTTGGCAATCTCTGCACGGCGGTCAAGTGGTATAAATACATCTTTGCTACGGGTATAGACCACCTTCACATCATTGCAGTTTTGTTTGATCAGATTACCCAATTTCAATGCTACTTTCAGATTGATATTCTTTTCTTTGGATATCTTTCCGATGGCTCCGGGATCGTGACCGCCATGTCCGGCGTCAATAACTACAACGAAATCTTTTGCCCAGACGCTACTGACGTTTGATGGAGAAACGAGTAGCCAAAGGCAAATCAATATATATAATATGTGTGGTCTACGTAGTTCCATATAAAATAATGTGCAAATGTAGCAGAAATTTGTTGAAAACTCACTATTTAGTGTTAAGTTTTGAGTTTTTTACGTTACTTTGCACCTGAAATTTAAACGATATAACAATGCTGAAGTTCTTGAAAAATTGGACACTTCCGATAGCTATGCTGGTAGGTGCTGTTGGTTATCCGGTATTTATCAGCTTTTCTTTCCTTACTCCAATACTGATTTTCACTATGTTGCTTCTCACTTTCTGTAAGGTATCTCCGCGTGACTTAAAACCGAAGCCGTTACATTTATGGCTTTTATTGATTCAGATATTCGGATCTTTGATTGTTTATCTGCTACTTTATCGTTTTAATAAAATTGTGGCAGAAGGAGCGATGGTTTGTGTTATTTGCCCCACGGCTACTGCGGCTGGCCGTTTTTTATTGCAGATGTAAATAAAAG
>OAWD01000643.1_pt1 | contig 21299 bp, 19 predicted proteins | sample 1495361 | NCBI WGS metagenome assembly OAWD01 (sample SAMEA2580130, study PRJEB22360) | human gut metagenome | biome: human gut; feature: human-associated habitat; material: faeces | place: Denmark | collected 2008/2010 | reverse complement strand
ATCCATCCAATGGTTCCGCTCATACATACTGCCGAAGCCGTCAGCACGGTAGAGCAGATGATGGCAATCCCTCTCTCAAAGCGCAGGTTAACGCCCAGAGACCGCGCCTCATTATCCCCGAGAGATAAAATATTAATCCGCCACCGCATGATAATAAGCACTGCGCCGCTGATGATCATAATCGGCGCAATGGCCATAAGCGTGGGATAGGTAACCTTCGCGATGCTCCCCAGCTGCCAGTAGGTCATGTCAGGCAGCTGGGTATCCGTATCTGCAATGTATTTTGTGAGGCCAATGATCGAATTCATAAATCCGCCTACGATCACACCGGCCAATACCAGCATCATGGTTGAATTACGGTGCATCAGCTTTGGAATGGAGGTGGTGACAAACACGGTTAAAAGACCGCCCGCAAAGGCCAGCACCTGTGTCATTCCACTCCCCAGACTCATCAGGATTGCAACAGCCGCGCCCACACAGGCTCCGGCGGAAACCCCCAGAAGATCTGGCGATACCAGAGGGTTTTTAAACATCCCCTGATAGGTGGCCCCGGCCAATGCCAGGGAACCGCCGACCAGGACAGCAGCCAGTACACGCGGCAGCCGCAGGTTGATAATAACATCATACATTGTCTTATCCCAGGTTGGGGTGATGGGGAATATCTGGGACAGCAGTATTTTGACAGCCTGTATTACCGGCACATGATAACGCCCCACACACAGCGCTGTTAAAATAAGTACAATAACAATAACCGCCGCCAGTGTCAAAACCAGTCCAAGCGGCCTGTCTTCCGGATTTTTCACCCTGTTTTCTTTTATATCTCTCGCCATACAGTTTTGTCCTTTTATTTTCAAAAAAGCCGCCGGGCAATCGGCGGCTTTGACTGTTTATTCTTTCATATTATTTCTTTATGCCCTTTAATCCGGCTTAGCGTCCGTCCGGGGCATTTTTGCCAGCTAAAATCGCATCCGCATATTCATCTGAAAGATCATAGCCTAAATAATCTTTGTAGAAGGAAATGGTTTCCTTTTTCATGTCAATGTCCTCGAATTTATCCGGATATAGGGTTTTAGCCACCCAAAGCACCTGCAGCGCAGACTCTGAACCAAAGCGGTCCCACTGGAAGGTTCCCTGCGGGTTGCGGTAAACCTTACCGTCCTGAACCGCCTTCAGGTTTGCCAGTGAAGCGTCGCTCATCAAGGCATCATAGGCGTCTGCCTGTCCAGTTCCGCCAACAATGATCACATCCGGATTAATGCTCAAAAACTGCTCCGGTGTAATTTCCTTGCTCATTCCTTGAAGAATCCCATCCGTGGATAATTTTCCACCAGCCATGGTCAGCCATTCTTCCTGCATTGTACCGTTTCCGGTTGTTTTGTAAGGACTGGTACCGCTCTGTCCATCGACATAGTGTACAACAGGCTTGTCCTCATCTTTTACGTCCTTTAAACGGTCCTGAACCAGCTTAATGTTCTTTTCCAGATACTCAACGTACTTGTCCGCCCGTTCCTTTTCGCTGGTTCCCAGCGCTTCACCGGTTTTTAAGACAGATTCCTTTAAACCTTCATAATTATTGAACATCATACACGCTGCGTTAAGCCCTGCAGCACGGTAAGCTTCGGCGTCCTCATCACTGGAGGTAATGACCAGATCCGGTTTCAGGTTCAACAGCTCTTCAGCGGTCACGTCGCCATTTCCGCCGACTGTCTGTTTTTCCATAATGGCTGGATTAACGATCTGCATCCAGGTAAAGCTTGGCTTCTGCAGGGTGGCCATGTAGGCAGTCTGTTTATCCTGCGCTCCCAGTGTAATCATAATCTGGTTGCTGGACGGCCAGAGGTTAATAACCGACTTCACTTCTGCCGGAACCGTCACCTCAACGCCTGACATATCGGTAATGGTGCGGTCTCCGTCCGCATTGTCTGACTTCGCTGTATCACCGTTGTTTTGTGAACAGCCAGCTGCAGCAAAGCTGAGAAGCACCAGCACCAGCAAAACAGATAGGGTTTTTTTAAATTTTTTCATTTCTCACATCTCCTTCTTTCCCTATATTTTATATATAAAAAAGGGCATACTCCGTTTAAGAATATGCCCGTTTGGTATCAAACAGCTCAATTGCATTCTTCTCAAATACGGAAAGCGCAGGCGTTTCCCCCTACACTCATCGGTCCGCAGCCATGGGACTTCCTTTAGGCCTGTAGACTCGAATGCATATTTAATTTTAAAGCTCCAGTTTTCCCGGTTTCCACCACATGACGTAGGTTTCAGTCTCACGCCTGAAAGAGACGCCGCCACCCGGCAAATCCGTAAGCCACTCATCCACGTTTTTCCTGAAAACTTTTTCCCGATCTTCCGGTACTGGATGCAGGGTTCTCAAATCATTGTAGGCTGCTTCCCGGCTTTCGTAATCGCAGTGAAAGCCATCTGCCACAATTTTAACGTTAGGGTTTACGCCCATATCATAGAGCAGATTAAAATTCACATTATATCCAAGCAGACGGTTCATTGGAGGTATTGACCTCAGCGCATCATCCACACCGTAAAACAAAGCGTCGTGCACATGCTTCAAGCTGGGGTTTTTGGCCCAGCAGAGAATAAAGACATATTTATTTGCCAGCGCATTCAGCTTGATGAGATCAGCGAGGGCTGTTGTCCGTGACGCGATGACAATATCGTGCTTTTCGATATTCTCCCCGGGCTTCACATCATCCCAATTCAAAAGCCGGGTGGTCAGATTTGACACACCGGCAGCGGCAGCGTTTTCCTGGCACTTTTCCAGCATTTGCTGGGACACATCCAGGCTGGTGACACTTTTCGCCATACCGGCAATCGGCACTGAAAGCCTGCCAGGCCCACAGCCCACGTCCAATACTGTATCTTCCTCTGTAATAATCAAAGCATCCAACTGATTCTGTGTGTACTCTCTTTCCAGCTGTGCCATTTTATTGTACATATGCGCAACCGCGCCCCACATTTTTGCAGGGTCGCTGTTCATTGGGCTCGCCTTGCCTGCCGGATGGCTTAATTCTGAAATTGCCGCCCAGTTTACTAATCCATTCATAACTTCACCACATTTCCTGTTTTACTGGATTATTTTTTTAGTTGATTCTGAAAATATTTCCTATTACATTTTATCTCTTTTATTTAAAAATGTCCATGCAGTTTCCAACAAAGACAATTTTTTACCCTACTTTTCCATTTTCTAAACTTCTGTCATTTTCTCCAATGCCTTGATGATCGTCTGGAAAATCTGTTCATTAGACGGCATGCGGTTGGGCGCTCTGCCCTTCCCGTTTTCAACAAAAATACAGCCATCTTCCTTTAAAGTCTGGATATTCCGCTGCACACTGGGCTTGCTGTACATCATCGGATTAATGTTATTGGCAAACACAATGGGGGCTGTGGTAGAAAGAATGGTCGTCGTCAGTAAATTATCCGCTATGCCATTGGCCGCTTTGCCAATGGTATTGGCCGAGGCTGGAGCGATCAGCAGCAAATCAGACTGGTCAGAGGTTTTGTGCCCAGGATCCCATACCTTTGGTTCCTCAAACTGGTCGATTTCAATCGGATTCCCCGACGCGCGCCGCAATGGAAGCGGTGTAATAAAATTAAGGGCATTCGGGGTTAATATCACCTTTACCTCTGCTTTTTCATTTCGCAGCATCCGGATGAGTCCAGGAATCTGGTCAACCGGCGTACATGCCGTAATCCCAATGGTTATGTTTTTTCCAATCAGCATTTTCATTTCTCCTGTAAACATTTAAATTTTCTCATTCATTATAGCACAGATAAAACAGAAGACATAAACCGCTTTCAAATTTATATTAAGAATACCCTTATATATATAAAGGTATTCCTTTATCATTCTCTAGTTATTTTTACGAATGTATGCATAATAGTAAGCGTATGGTACGATTATGGCGCCGCCGATAATATTGCCGAGTGTGACAGGCAACAGATTGTTGATAAACATCTGCCCCCAGCTGACATCTGCCCCCAGGAAAATTCCAAGAGGAATATAGGTCATATTGGCAACACTATGTTCAAAGCCCGCAAAAACAAAAAGCATGATCGGAAACCAGATCGCAAAGATTTTGCCGATCATATCCTTTGAGCCGGCCTGCATCCAGCACGCTAAAACAACCAGCATATTACATAGAATACCGCGGATAAGCGCTGTTGAAAAAGGCATCCCAGCCTTTGCCTGTGCAACGGCCACCGCTTTGTCCAGCACCGCGTCTGCATAAAGACCGCTTTTGGCCAAAACAAAAGCCAACAAAATCGATCCGATTAAATTGCCGATATAAACAACCACCCAGTTTGTCAGCATCCCTTTGATGGTAATTTTTTTATCCATCAGGGCCAGTGTCATCAGGTTATTGCCTGTAAACAGCTCTGCGCCGCATAATATTACCATCATCAAGCCTGCCGGGAATACCGAAGCGCCAATAAACTTAGCGAGCATAGCCTCGCTTAAGGCGCCTTTGCCAATTCCTGTCGCCAGTAAAAATCCATGGGCGCCAAAGCCAATAAAAATACCTGCAAAAATGCCGAGAATCAGCATTTTACCAATGGAGAGGGAGGCCTTTTTCACACCATTCCCAACCCACACTTCTCCGATCTCCGCCGGAGAAAGAAAACCATTCATTTCACGCACCTCCTGAATGTTTATTTCAGAATTATATCATAACTTCAAGCGTTGTAAAAGTATAAATTTTTATCCTATTTAGCCTTATTTTTATATTTTAAACATTATAAAATAGCATCAAATCGCTATAACGTTAATTTTTAAGAATTTTTTATAAGTTAAATATAAAAATAACTTATATTTCAAAACACAAAAAGCAGAACCGCATGGTCCTGCTCCATTCAGCAAAGGATTCAAACGGCCGCCGAGGATGCGACGGCCCTTTGACTTGGTAGATTATATAGCTTAGTGCCTTTTGTTTTTAATGACAAAAGGCAGCAGGAGCTCATGGATAAAATAACCATCTTTTGAAAAATCATTAAAAAAGGGCATACTTCTCCCGTGTCGAAATATGCCCCTGAAAATTTTCAGGAATCATCTGCATTCTTCTCAAACACGGAAAGCATATCCGTTTCCAGATATACTCATCGGTCCCCGGCCATGGGGGCTTCACTTCCTTTAGGCTTTCGGACTCGAATGCGGTTATTTTTTTGTTTATTTCTTCCAGATAAACTGAAACCAATGTTACGTTTATTATAAATCATTTCCAGCATGAAGTCCAGCCTTTTCTTTCAGACATTTTCAAACAAAATACTGTATCTTCTTGACATACTGTGTATAACACACTATAATGTGATTAACAGCAAATAAAGGAGGGCCGTCATTTGGAAAAGGATAGTGTTTTGTCAAGTATGGTATCAGAGCTGCGCCGGGGAACACTGGTGCTCTGTGTTTTAAGCCAGCTGAAAATACCCATGTACGGCTACAATCTGGTAAACACACTCAATGAAAAGGGTATCGCGGCAGAGGCAAATACGCTCTACCCGCTGCTCAGACGCCTCGAAAGCCAGGAGCTTCTCGAAAGCTCCTGGCAGACAGACGGACCAAAGCCGCGAAAGTACTACCAGACGACTGAATTCGGCAATGAAATTTGCCGGCAGTTAAAACAGCATTGGGATAAAACAGTCAGCAGCATAAATCAGATTTTTGAGGAGGAATAAAAATGAAAAACGAACTGATTGATCGGTATGTCTACTCGGTTACAAGGCGGCTGCCTGCCCGACTGCGAAACGATATTGACAAAGAGCTGCACTCGCTCATCGAAGATATGCTGGAGGCCCGGTGCGATGGCCTGATGCCTGAAGACCGTGATGTCCGGGTCATTCTCACGGAGCTGGGAACCCCGTCAGAGCTGGCCATGAGCTATATGCCTGAAGGCCGCGACCACCTTATCGGCCCTGCCTATTACAGCCAATACAAAATGGTTACCGGCATCGTTCTGGCTTCTGTGACCTTCGGGCTTGTTCTTTCTGGATTTATCTCATTTTTCACGGACAGTCACGAGGCCCTGTACATTACCCTTTTCTCATGGATTGGTACACTGATCACTGGCCTTATCGCTGCTTTTGGCGCGGTTACTTTTATTTTCGCGGTCTTTGAACGAAAAAATGTCGCCCTTAATTTTGGCGGCAGTGAGCTTGACAGTCTGCCCCCGGTTCCAGAAAGAAAATCTGTTATTCCAAAGGGAGAGCCCATTGCCGGCATCATTTTTTCTGTGATCTTCTGTGTAATCTTTCTGGCCGCTCCTCAGATTATCTGCGCAAAATTCAGCACAGATCAGCCTTTTATCCCTGTGTTTAACGTAGACCGCATTCACCAGCTATGGTATGTCTTCGCAGGCTTCACGATCCTCGGCATTATGAATGAAAGCTTTAAACTCTATGAAGGCCGTTACACTAAAAGGCTGGCTATTGTCACAGTGGTCTCAGGTGTCCTGAGCGCAGCTCTGACGCTGATCCTTCTGTCTGATCAGCAGATTTTAAACAGCGCTTTTATCGCAGCGGTTTCCAGCAGCCTGTCGAATGCAGCTGTCACAGGCTTTCTAACCCATTTTAACCTGTTCTTCATGGCGATCATTCTTTTTGCGCTCCTTCTTGAAATGGGTGTCACCCTGTTCAAAGGCTTCTGGTATGACCGTTAAGGAATTGCAACAGACCTGGCAGCTTCTGCCGGGTCTGTTTTCTTTATAACTTTTCATAAATTTCTTGTTAAAAATATATAAATTTTCCGATAAAAGGGTATAAGTATTCGAAACATTCGTGTCCGCAGTTTTTTGCAACACGGAGGTTGTCTTTTAATACACCAAGAGGAAAAGTAGAGGATTAAAATGAGACACTTAAAAAAATCGACAGAAATTCCTGTTAGCTTGGGCGCTGCCATTGTAGCCCTTGGCGTCGTCTACGGTGATATCGGCACCTCGCCGATGTATGTTATGAAGTCGATCATTGCCGGCAACGGCGGCCTGAACGCCATCGATGACAACCTGATCCTGGGAGCCCTGTCCCTGGTGATCTGGACCGTCACACTCCTTACCACAGTCAAGTATGTTCTTATCGCACTCAAGGCCGACAATCACGGTGAGGGCGGTATTTTTTCGCTGTACAGCCTGATTAAAAAGTACAAGGCCTGGCTCATTGTCCCTGCCATGGTGGGCGGCGCGGCGCTTTTGGCCGATGGGATTCTCACCCCGGCTGTCACAGTTACAACCGCCATTGAAGGCCTTCGGAGCCTGCCGTTTATCTACCGTTTTCTGGGCGATGAGCAGAGCCGCATTGTCATGATTACACTTGTCATCATAGCGATTCTGTTTTTTGTCCAGCGGGCTGGTACCAAATCCATCGGTAAGTCCTTTGGCCCGGTCATGACCCTGTGGTTTCTCTTTTTGGCCATTTCAGGCATTGCCAACATGGCTGGCAACTGGGAAATTCTGAGGGCCTTTAATCCTCTCAGAGGCGCCGCCATTCTGTTCAGCCCAGACAACCAGGCCGGCGTCATGATTCTCGGCAGCGTGTTCCTGGCGACCACCGGGGCCGAGGCGCTCTATTCAGACATCGGCCACGTGGGAAGGGGCAATGTCTATGCCAGCTGGCCCTTTGTCAAAGTCTGTTTGATCTTTAACTATCTGGGCCAGGGCGCCTGGCTCATGGCAAACAAGGGGAATACCACACTGGACACTCTGCCTGATCTCAACCCTTTTTTCCAGATGCTCCCAGACAATATCCGTATTTTCGGTGTGCTTCTGAGCACTCTGGCAGCCGTTATCGCATCTCAGGCTCTGATCACCGGCACCTTCACACTGGTATCTGAAGCGATCAGCCTTGACCTTATGCCGCACATGCGCATCACCTATCCCTCTGAAACCAAGGGACAGCTCTATATCCCTCTGGTCAACCTGATCATGTGGCTGGCCTGCAGCGGCGTCATTCTCTATTTCCGTTCCAGTGCGCGGCTTGAATCTGCCTACGGGCTGGCCATTACGCTGACCATGCTCATGACCACACTGCTGCTGTTTATGTATCTGCGCTGCCTGAAAGGTCTGAAAATTCTTCCTTTTATCTTTCTGGTCTTTTTTGGCGGGCTGGAGGGGACCTTTTTTCTCTCAAGCCTTTCAAAATTTGAAAGTGGCGGCTATGTGGCGCTGCTCATTGCGACGATTCTTTTTGCGGTTATGGCCGTATGGCACCGTGGAACAGACATTGAGCGCTCTCAGGCCCTTAAGCTGCATATTTCGGACTATACCGCCATGTTTGGAGATGTTCACAGTGACAACAGGCTCATCACAGTATCGGATAATCTGGTCTACCTGATGAACGAAACCGAGGGTGACACCATCGACCGCGACATTTTATATTCTATTTTCGACAAAAAGACAAAGCGGGCAAGAGCCTACTGGTTTGTCAGCGTCAGTGTGACTGATGAGCCCTACACCCGGGAGTATACCGTTGACAGCTTTGGCACTGATTATCTTTTCAGGGTAAAACTGTACCTCGGCTTTAAGGTAGACCAGCGTATCAATGTCTATCTGCGCCAGATTGTCGGCGATCTGATCACCAGCCATGAGCTCCCGCCACAGCAGCGCCGGTATTCCATTGGCGACAACAGCACGGTAGGGGATTTCCGGTTCTGCATTCTGCGCAAAATGCTGGTACCCGAAAGTGACATTCATCCCTCAGACTGGGCCGCTGTTTCCTTAAAATATATGATCCGCCGCGTCGCCGGTTCTCCGGTGCAATGGTATGGCCTGGAAAACGCTTCGGTGATTGTGGAGTATGTACCGCTCTTTATCAAAATGAAAGCGTCCAATCCCTTAAAACGGGTAGACGTATGACCCTGCTTCAAACAAAAAAGAGAACCGCGATTTTCCGGTTCTCTTTTTTATTTTTAATACCATCTGGTCATCGGCAGGTCGTTATTCACGCCTTTGGTCATCAGAATCTGGCTCAGGTCGATGATCCCATTGTGGAAGGTTGCGGCGCAGGAGCAGAGGTATAGATCCCACATTCGGATAAATTCATCGTCAAACATTTCGCGCACCTCATCCAGATGCTCTCTGAAGCCCTTGTCCCAGCAGAGCAGAGTCTTGGTATAATGCCGTCTCAGGCTCTCCACATCAATGACGTAAAAGCGGTGCGAGGCAGCCAGGCTGATCATTTCTCTGAGCGAGGGGATCATGCCGCCCGGGAAAATATACTTCTTAATCCACGGGTCACCCGGATGTTCCTCCAGAGCACTGATATAGTGCAGCAGAAAGAGCCCTTTGGGGTTCAGCACCTTATCCGCGCAGGACAGGAAAAGATCATAATTGTCTCTGCCCACATGCTCGACCATGCCCACGCTGACAATGCGGTCAAAGGTCTTTCCATACTTTGGCAGATCCCGGTAATCCATCAGCTCTGCTGTCAGCTGGCCTTCCAGCCCTTCCTCTGCAATGCGCTCGCTGAATTTTTTGTGCTGCTCAAGACTCAGGGTAATGCCCACGCCGTTGATTCCGTATTTTTTGGCGGCCTCGATCAGGAGGAATCCCCAGCCGCACCCAATATCCAGAAGGCTCATTCCTTCTTTCAGGTACAGCTTTTCAAGGATATAATCGACCTTATTGACCTGAGCGTCATAGAGGGTATCGTCTGGATTTTTAAAATAACCGCAGGAATAGCTCAGCGTATCGTCCAGCCATAGCCTGTAAAAATCATTGCCGATATCGTAGTGGGAGGATACCTCATCCTTTTGGTTTTTCTTGGAATTTGAGGTGAAGATCAGCTTTTTCAGGGCAGTTTTATCCAGAGAAAATTTACCCATCTGACCAAGAAGCTGGTCAAGCGCCTGGAAAAGGTCGCCTTCCACTTCGATATCGCCGCGCATGTAGGCTTCGCCCAGTGCCAGCGAGGTGCTGCGTCTGAGCTCCTTTATGTCCAGACTTTTGTTAAACCGGACCACAAAGGCCGGTTTGCCCTCGCCCACTAAAACTTCTTTTCCGTTTATTTTAATCAAAAACGGATTTTCGTCAAACTTTTTCAAAAATTGAATCATCAGATTGTCTTCAAGCTTCATGTTCATTCTCCTTATATCGTCATAGCTCAAATGCACGGTTGGGCGCGTAACATTTCAGAGCTTTACTTTATAAATTGTACACCCCTTTAAGAAGTATTGTCAAACTAACATATTTCAATAATTTTTACCCGTTTTATGCGATTTTAAACGTTATATATAATTAATTTTTATATTAAAAAATGTTTTTATTTTCGCTGAAAACGGATTCTTTTTTTGACAGGACTATTTTTTATCTCGATCCCTTTTCCGCACTGCCTGTTACTGTGCTATAATAAAAACAAAAAGGAATGAATCAAAATGGCTTATCTAATTGCCCGACAATTCGACAAACCCGGCTGCATCGCCATCAAATCTGAGGCTGGAGACGCACTGAAGGAGCAGGCCCGCCGCCTGGCAAAAATGACCATTCACACCGGCGTACAGGTCAGCGTCGTCTATAACGAAGAGGATTTTGAGGAGTATGCTCCTCAGACCATTTACGAGGATCATGACGCCTTTTTTACCGAAGTGCTGGATCTGGCGGAATGGTAGCGCTTTTCACAAAAGCTTTTCTTAAGCTTTTTTAATAACCGTTTCAAAAAGTTTCAATCCATTATTTTTATTTCATTGAACGTAAAATTGCAACCGGATTCAGCAAAATTCCTCTAAATTGACGTTCTTGTTTTTTGTCTTTTATTCCGTTATCATATTATTTATAAGTGATCAATAAAGGATTGGAGGAATACTGCTTGACATTAAATAAGACGACGGTAAAAGCCGGATTTAAAACCTTCTGTATCAATACAGCACGTTTTGCGTTCATCCTTCTTTTTATCAGCCTTTTCGCGCATTTTTTTGGTCAGGAGAATCTCCTGCCGTCCATTGCCATTATCGTTGCCCTTTTGACCTTTCCGGCCTGCGATATGGAACTGAAACCCGGTTCCATGACCTTTCTGCTTTTCTTTTTCTTTGCAGGCTCAGGTCTGGTTTCTGCTTTTTCTCTTATCAACGTGTGGGCAGGCCTTCTGCTGAATTTTGTTTTTATTTATCTGATGATGGCCTTCTGCTCGGAGCCCTCTGTGCTCAGACCGCACATTATCTTTTTACTCTGCTATATTTTCTGCCAGTCCACCCCTGTGACAGGACACGCCTTTGTCCTCAGGATGGCCGGGCTTTTAGCCGGCGCTGCCATCACAGCCATTGTCACTGCTGTTTCCTGGAAAATAAAGGGCTTTGATCCTGCCAGACAGCGCAGCCTGAAGGAGCAGGCCCAGCTCTGCCGGAAAAAGGACCATGCTTTTATTCTGAAGATGACACTGGGCCTTACACTGGCCATGTTTATCGGGATGGCCTTTGGCCTTAAAAAGCCGCTGTGGATCAGCATTGTGGTGATGTCGCTGACGCAGATTGATTACGGCGAAACCCTCACACGGATCAAGCACCGTTCCATCGCCACACTGGCGGGAATTGTTCTTTTCGTGCTGCTGTTCCAAATGCTGGTGCCCGAAGGATATGGCGGCGTTCTGATCCTGGTTCTGGGCTATATCGGCAATTACCAGTTTGCCAAGCCCTATAAATATCAGCAGCTCATTAACTTCATGAGCGCTCTTTTCGCATCGCTGGTGCTCTTTGACCTTACCTCGGCCATTATCAACCGGGTGCTTTGCCTGCTGACAGGCATTCTGATTGTTGTCGCCATCCGCCACCTTGGGGCTTTTGCCCGAAAAACCTTTTTCAGCCCAATGGCGCCGGGCCCCGAAAATCAGTGACTTTATATAAAGGATGGGTATGCTCCCATCTTTTTTTATTTCCAATTGAAAATCGGGACAAGTTCTGATAAGATTAAAGTTACCCACAACATTTAGGAGTAAATGCTGATGAAACCACTAAAACTATGGAAACGAATGGCGCTGCGCGGTAAAGTACTTACCATTATTTTACTGCTTCTGCTGATTTCTGCTATTGTCGGGATTGGCGCTGCCGTTTATCATATACCGCTGTTGGTTCAAGACCGGGCGGTTCAGTCTGTCAACGCACTTTTTACTGAAAACGATGCGGGGCTGGCCGAAGGCGTTGCACAGAATACCGGCCAGATCTCTGACAGCATTAAAAAGGCCAATCAGATCAAGGATGAGGCTATGCGCAGCTTTCTGCTGCAGCGCACCGCCACTGCCCAGAAAATGGCCGATGTCCTTAACGGGGTTTCTGCCCTTTATCAGACAAAGGAAGATGGGTCCCGCCTGGTCGTGAGGACCATACAGCCATTCCAGGTCGACAACATCAATAAAAATCTGACCGAGCTGGACGCTATGGGAAAAACAGATTTCACGGCAGCGGTTCGACAGGATTTTGCCGATGCTCAGAACCAGTACAATATTTACAAACAGATCAACGACCTGCTGAACGCCCAGTTTACAGACGGATCCGCCCGAAACGCGCTTTCTGAGGATGCCTCCTCGGATGCCTGCGATGAGGCTCAGGAGCTGGTGGCTCAGCTTGAAAACCCCGATACCCAGACGGATATGAATTTTGCAATCGGCCAGGTGAGAAAAAAGGTTGAGGAGCAGGAAGCCGCCCAGGAGGCTGCCCGCATCGCTGAGGAAGAAGCCCGCGAGGCCGAACGAAAGGCTGAGGAGGAGGCTAAAAAGGCCGAGGAAGAAGCGAAAAAGAAAAACAATCCTGCCGAACAGATTAAGGATGCCATCAATTCAGTCATAAAACCCAATAAAACGGAATAATCAGAGCCTCCCTTATCGGAGGCTCTTTTTTGTTTAGAACGGCTCAAAATGGATATATTAAACAAGAATCTTTTTAAATCCAATAAAGGAGTGAATGACTTTGACAGAAAAAGAACTGATTGAAAAAGGCTATAAAAAATACACTGGCAAGGATATTGACGTTTTCTATAATAAAGACCTGTGCTGCCACTCAGGTAATTGTACCCATGGCAACGGAGAGGTGTTCAAGGTCTGCCGCAGGCCCTGGGTTCTGCCCGACAACGCCGCTGCCGAGGAGGTAAAGGCTGTTGTGGAAACCTGTCCCAGCGGCGCTTTACAATACATTATGAAAAAATAAATTTCTGAAACTGTTCTCATCTTTACACGGACAGTGCGTTCCGTTATAATGGTCTCAGGGCGATGGAGTTCGCCTAAACCGCATAATGCTGATGACTCCTGTTTCTTAAGGAAGCAGGAGCTTTTTAATTTTTTGACAAGGAGTGTAACATCATGTTTGAAGTTTTATCCGTAGGCGTGGGCGGCTTTGTAGGCGCTGCGCTCCGTTATCTTATCTCCAGCGGTATTGCCCGCTTTATGGACAGCCGGCTGCCTCTTGGAACCCTGTGCGTAAATGTGTTTGGAGGACTGCTCATGGGCTTTATTATGCAGTGGAGCCTCCAGAGCGCCGGCCTCCCGCCAAGAATGCGGCTCTTTCTGACCACCGGTCTTTTAGGTGGCTTTACCACCTTCTCGACCTTCAGCTACGAGACCATGAGCCTGATCGGCGAGGGTGCCTGGATAACCGCAGCGGCCAATGCCGGGCTCAACCTGATTCTGAGCCTTGCTGGCGTCATCGCCGGACAGCTGCTGGCAAAAACAGTCCTTTCCTCTTAGCCCGAGTCCAGGGACTGTACAAATTTTTTCTTTAAAAAAACATCCTCAAAAGACTCAAAAGGCCCGGGAATTTCCCGGGCCCTTATTTTTTATCATCCTCTGGCGGCTTTTCTACCTTTACAGATACCTGAAACAGATAATCATCCGGGTTCTGGACAGCGATCTCGTCCAAGATGGATTCCCGGTAGCCGCAGCCGTCAATGACCAGGCCATTCTCCTCAATATACGCATTGATCTGCTCATACAGCTCATCAACACTGTCATAATTTCCGTAGATGTAGCCCACCGCGTAATAGCCCGCGGGCCTGAGGCCAATGTGCGGCAGTGCCATGGGTTCATCAAGTCTCGCAAAATACCAGGTTGGAAAATGCCACTCTCCCCGCAGCAGGCTTTCCATGGACACAATATCCCCTACCGGATAGCCATAGCTGATGTTGTAGAGCGCGCAATATTCATAGAATTCTTGGATAATATCCCAGATCGACTCATCATCGACATTTGAGATGTCCGGGCTGATAAAAATACGCTCGGCCGGCATATACTCTACGGAGATCTTGCCCGTATCAATGGTACTGCTCGCACGTGTCATCTCGATTCTGGACCCCATCATATCACTGATCCTCTTGAGGCTGCAGATCTCAGCGTCAATCTTGGCCTTCCGCTCCTCAAAGAGCGCCACCAGCCTTTCAGGGGTCCTCTCATCCAGATAAATCTTGATATCCTTTAAGGGCGTCCCGATTTCCTTCAGAGCGTAAATCGCACTGATAACATCCAGCTGTGGATAAGAGTAATACCGGTATCCGCTTTCAGGATCCACTGTCTCCGGGCAGAAAAGGCCAATTTTATCATAGTATATGAGCGTTTTTCGGCTGACACCCGCGAGCTTTCCAAACTCACTGATGGTCAGCATTCCCTTGTTTTCCATGCTTTAGCCTTCCTTAAACCTAATTTTTTTCGTTTTTCTACTTGACTGTACAGTTACTCTACAGTTTATAGTAACATACATCGAACCGGAGTACAATACCTATGGGAAGGAGACAAAATGACTCGATTATTCAAATTTATAATTCCATATCGTAAAACACTCATCCTTGTCGTTGTGCTGCTGTTTCTGCAGACACTGGGAACCCTCTATATCCCGACCCTCACGGCAGATATCGTCAATAACGGTATCGTCTATGGGGATATTCCCTATATCATCAGAACCGGCGGCATCATGCTGCTTTTTGCCGTATTGACTGGGGTTTTTGCTATTTTAGGCACCTGGTTCTCGGCCATTCTCTCGTCCGGCACTGGCCGGGATATCCGAAACGCGCTGTTCAGAAAAGCCCAGCGTTTTTCAATCAACGATTTTAACAGCATTGGCACCGCATCCATGATCACACGCAATACCAGTGACGTCAACCAGATTCAGCAGGCCCTGATCATGGTGCTCCAGATGATGCTGCCTGCCCCGATCATGGCCATCGCAGGCCTGATCCTGGCCTTTTCAAAAAATGCCTTTATGGGGGGTATCATCGTGGTGACCATGGTCATCTTTATGATTCTGGCGGTCATCATCGAGCGCAAGACCATGCCTTTGTTCGGCCTGCTGCAGACCGGAATGGATAAAATCAACCGATTTATGCGGGAATACATTACCGGGGTGCGGGTTATCCGCGCCTTCAACCGGACCGATTTTGAGCGCAGGCGTGTCAACACCTCTTTTGAGGATTACGCACAGACCGCCATCCGCATCAACAAGATCTTCGCTGTGGCCATGCCTCTGGTGCTCATGCTCTTAAACCTCTGTACCCTGGCCATCATCTGGTTCGGGGGCATACAGATCGGGCAGGGCGCCATGGAGATCGGCGATATTATGGCTGTGATCGAATACGCCATGCTCATCCTGTTTTACCTGGTCATGGCCGTGATGGTCTTTACCATGATCCCGAGGGCTGAAGCCTGCGCCAAGCGTATCTCTGAAGTTCTGGATCTCGATCCTGAGATCGCTGACGCTCCGGCCGAGCTGACCGCTAAGCTCTCTGAAGAAAAGCTGGCTTTCCACCACGTGACCTTTTGCTATCAGGGCGCGGAGGAGCCTGTCTTAAGCGATCTGAACTTCAGCTGCAGGGCTGGGGAAACCACTGCGATCATTGGCGGCACTGGCTCGGGTAAATCGACCATCGCCAGCCTGATCCCCCGTTTCTATGACATTCAGGCCGGCACCATCGCCATCGACGGGGTGGATATTAAAACCCTGTCCCAGAAAGCCCTCCGGGATAAGATCGGCTTTGTCCCTCAAAAGGCCTTTCTATTCTCCGGCACCATTGCCGACAACCTGCGCTATGGGAAGGAGGACGCCACCATGGATGAACTGCGCCGGGCAGCCCGTATCGCCCAGGCTGACGCCTTTATCGGCGATTTGAAGTACGGCTACGAGACACGTGTGGCCCAGGGTGGCAACAACTTCTCCGGCGGGCAGAAGCAAAGGCTTGCCATTGCCCGGGCTCTCGTAAAAAAAGCGGATGTCTATATCTTTGACGACAGCTTCTCTGCGCTGGATTTTAAGACTGACGCCAACCTCCGTGCCGCTTTAAAGGCCGAGGTACACGGCGCTGCCATCATTGTGGTGGCACAGCGGGTCAGCTCCATTGTGGACGCAGACCAGATCATTGTGCTGGACAACGGCATCATTGCCGGAAAGGGCACCCACCGCGAGCTGCTCGAAACCTGTCCGGTCTACCGTGAAATCGCGGAATCACAGTTAAGTAAGGAGGAATTAGCATGAGCGAACATCAGGAAACCGAAGTCCTCTCCTTTGACGACGGCATGTCTGCCGAGAAGGCGCGCTATGCCGGAAAGACCGCCAAGCGGCTTTTCTCAAAGCTTCTGGAGCAAAAGGGAAAGCTGATCATTGTCATTATCTCTGTGGTTTTCAGCTGTACCTTTACCCTGGCGGCCCCTATGGTAATCGGCCAGGCCATCAACCAGATTTTTGACAGCGTCCGCCACACCGTTGAAACCGGCACCACCTTCACCATTAACTTTGGCGCCATGGGCCAGATACTGGGGCTGCTGCTGGGCTTATATGTTCTCAGCGCTGCCTTTAACTATCTGCAGCAATACCTCATGGCCAGCGTATCCCAGAAGCTGACCCTGACCCTGCGGGAGTCCCTGAGCGCCAAGCTTGCGCGGATGCCCCTGAAATATTTCGACAACCATAAAAAAGGCGATATCCTGAGCCGTACCACCAACGACCTTGAAAAAGTCGCGGACACGCTTCAGGAGGGGCTGATGCAGTTTATCATCACAGTGGTCACCATCATCGGCGCAGTGATCCTGATGCTGGTCATCAGTCCGCTGCTGACGCTGATCGCCTTTGTGATGATCATTATCGGCATGGTCATTACCGCTCTGGTGGCGCGCCGCAGCCAGCACTGCTTTGCCCGAAACCAGAAAACCCTCGGCGAACTGAACGGCCATATCGAGGAATTCTTCACAGGCCAGGTGGTCATCAAGGCCTTTAACCGGGAGGACGCCTCCACCCAAACCGTCGAGGAGGTCAATGAGCGCCTCTACACAGCCAGCCGCAACGCCCAGTTTATCACCTACGCGGTCAACCCGCTGATCCGCCTCATGAACCAGATCGGCTATGTGCTGATCGCGGTCCTCGGCGCGTTCTTTGTCATCCAGGGACGGCTGTCCCTTGGGGTTATCCAGGCTTTCTTCCAGTATGTCAACCAGGCCTCTGAGCCGATTACCGAGGCAGCTTATATCTTTAACTCCATGCAGGCTGCCATCGCCTCGGCCGAACGTGTCTTTGAGGTGCTGGATGAGGAGGACGAGGTGCCCGACATCTCTCCGGCCAAATCACTCACCGATCCCAAGGGCGATGTCCAGTTTGAGCATGTCCGTTTTGGCTACAGCCCGAACCGTCTGCTGATGAAGGATATCAGCATTGATGTAAAGGCTGGGGAAAAGATTGCGGTTGTCGGCCCGACCGGCGCGGGCAAGACCACGCTGATCAATCTGCTCATGCGCTTTTACGAGCTGGACGGCGGCCGCATCCTGATCGACGGCATTGACATCCGCGATCTGCGCCGGGGCGACCTGCGCTCACAGTTTGGCATGGTGCTCCAGGATACCTGGCTTTTTGGCGGGACCCTCGAGGATAATATCGCCTACGGGCGGGGCGCCGCCACCAAAGAGGAGATTGTGAGCGCTGCCAGGGCCGCCAGGGCAGACCACTTTATCCGCACCCTGCCAAATGGCTACCAGACCATCCTGAACGATGAAGCCTCGAATATCTCACAGGGGCAAAAGCAGCTGCTGACCATCGCCCGGGCCATTCTGGCGGACCCGGCCATCTTGATCCTGGATGAGGCGACCTCCAGCGTCGATACGCGGACCGAGCTCGAAATCCAGAAGGCCATGGACCACCTGATGAAAGGGCGCACCAGCTTTGTCATCGCCCACCGCCTGTCCACCATCATCGACGCTGACCACATCCTTGTGATGCAGAACGGGACCATCGTGGAACAGGGCACTCACCAGGGGCTTCTTTCGAAAAATGGCTTTTACGCCGACCTGTACAACAGCCAGTTTACCGTTAAGGCGTCCTAACGCTCAGACAAAAGCTGACTGCTGAAATTTATTAACACACCGCCCCTTATGCTCAAAAGACTCAAAACCCTGCTGTTTAAGGTTTTGAGTCTTTTTTGAGTCTTTTGAGGACAGGCTTTCTGTTTTAAAAAAACTTTTCCACCCGCCGGTTGGGAATAAACCAGATAAAAATAACCACATAGCAGCCCACAAGGGTGAGCACAGGATTGATAAAGGCAAGCCCCAATGAGATGACGTTGATCACCAGGGTGATCGGGACCTTCCGGTCATGCTCGATGGCCTTGTAGACCGCTGAGTCCACGCCGCCTGCCGCTGCCAGGATATGGTTCAGGAGAAAATAGGAAATGCTGACGAGCATAAAAAGCACGCCGTAGGTGATCTCCGGCGCAAAGCCGCCCATAAAGGTCCCCACCCAGTTGGTGGCTGCTGGAATCAGGGACAGGAAAAAGAGCCAGAAGGAGTTGGCCCACATGACTTTTCCATTGATCTTCTCTGCGAGCTGGAACATATGGTGATGATTGTTCCAGTAAACCGTAAAGAGCAGAAAGCTGAGGATATAGGCAAAAAGCTGCTCCTTTATTTTAAAAAGCGCCTCAAAGGTAGGCTCATCCGGAATTTTGATTCCCAAGATTAAAATTGTCATTAAAATGGCCAGCACCGCGTCGGTGTAGGCTTCTAAACGTCCTTTTTGCATGCGTTTCTCCTTAATCGTATTGATTAAGGATTACCCAAATTTTAAAAATTGAACCTCAGGACACCGCCTGGCAGACGCCCTCCAGCACCTTCAGATCCTTAACGCCGACATTCTCAGGACAATAGACCGAATAGGCAAAATCATCTGGTGTTACCCAGCAGGCCAGCGCCTCGCCCGTATCCTTGTTGACTGGGGTAAAGTAGACGTCAATGGTGCCTGTATTGGTGAGAATATCCCCTTTCTGCAGGAACACCGCCTGATCGCTGAAGCTTGTGTAGACCCCGCTGATATCCGCAGACCGCGAATAATGGGCCTTTCTGACAATATAAGTCCGGTTGTCGCGGATGAACTGCACCTGAGCCACTGCCCCGTCCACCACCGAGTAACGGGCAGCTCCCATATTTTCCGGCAGGCTGTCAAAGGTAAAATCCAGGCCGCCTTCATTTTGGAACGCCTCCGCGTTTGCCAGCTTTTCAGTATGCGGGTCACTCTGCTCTGACGAGCCGCAGGCTGTCAGGGTAAAAATCAGGACCACTAGCATGAACAGACAACAAAATTTTTTCATCTTACTGCTTCCTTTTTCCTGTTTCAGGATTAAAATTTCTTTTCTCTCATCATAACAGCCCCTAATCAGGCTGTCAATGAAAGCCTTTAAAATTTTGCCTCTTTAAGGAACAATTTTTTACCTTTTCTCGTTTATAATGGTTATATTTTACTCCTGAACACAATTTTCTATCCTTTCTTTTCCTTGTTGGCTGAGTGTTAGAACAGTATAATTATATTGTATACTAGTTATAAGAGGTTATTTTAGAAAGCGAGGGGACAATATGTACCATTTCAAGGAAATGCGTGACCAGCTGATCAAACAGGCCCAGACCAAAAAAGCCGTTGTGGCCGTTGCCGCTGCCGGCGACCTGCCTGTTTTACAGACGGTTAAAATGATGAATGACTATGGCTTCGGAACCGCCATTCTGGTGGGCGACGCGGCCAAAATCGAGTATTTTGCCAAGGAAACCGGATGCAATCTGGAAGAAAACACAGTGGTTGACATAAAGGACGAAAACCAGGCAGCCAACGTGGCAGTCGGGCTGGCCCGCAACGACGCGGCCGACATTGTCATGAAAGGCCTGCTCCAGACCAAAACCTACCTGAAAGCCATCCTGAACAAGGAGCACGGCCTGCGGACCGGCAAGCTCTTAAATGCCGTTACCGCCTTTGAAGCCACCGCGCTGGGCCGGGTTTTCCTGGCAACAGACTGCGGCATGATCGTGTCCCCTACCCTTGAGGATAAAGTCGAGATGATCGGCAACGCCACCACCCTGGCCAATGCCCTGGGCTGTGAGATGCCGAAAATTTCCTGCCTGAGCGCCGTTGAAACCGTCAACGCCAACATGCCTGACGGCTACGACGCGGCAGTGCTCTCAAAGATGAATGAACGCGGCCAGATCAAGGGCTGTATCATCGACGGCCCCCTGTCCATGGACCTTTCCATCTCCGAAATGTCCGTTGAACACAAGGGCATCACAAGCCCTGTGGCCGGCAAGGCCGACGTACTGCTCATGCCCAACCTCCAGGCAGGCAATATCTTTTGGAAGACCATGCCCTATCTGGCAGGCGCCAAGAGCGGCGCGGTCGTCATGGGCACTGCTAAACCCGCCGTCCTGACCTCCCGCGCCGACACGGCCGAGGCCAAGCTCAACAGTGTTGCCATGGCACTGCTTCTGGCCGCCCATCAGAAACGCTGAGGTTCAGCTTAAACCATTCGATAAAAAGCACTTCTCCAAAACGGGAAGTGCTTTTTCTTTACCCTGTGTCTGTCTTTAATATAAAAAACAATTTTTCCTTTTGTGTTTTCATTATACAAACAGAGTTGCCCTGCTTTGCAAACTCTCGCTAAAAGTATGAGATTCGCCTTTTCTTTTCAATCGTCCTACCATTTCATTTTAGTGAATTTTCTCCTTAAAAGTTGCTTTAAACCTTTACTTCCTGCGTTACATCCAAAAAAATGATGGGTAAGTAATAATTGAATTCATTTTAAACAATCACCAGAAAAGGAGTTTTCTTTATGAGTAGCTTTAACCCATTTGACGAAAAAGGTATTCCTGTTGAAAAGCAGGCCGAAGACTGGAAGAAACTGACACCGATTCCCTACGCAAAAGATCAGATCGACCCTTACACCAAGACGCGCATCATCCTGATGAACGGAATCGAAGTGGAGGCAGCTCTGTTTGCCCACCAGTTCCACCGCAACTGCACGGACAACGATCTGCGCCGGGAGCTGGCCATGACACGCCGTATCGAACAGCAGCAGCAGAAAATGATCAACTGGCTGCCG
>OAWD01000632.1_pt1 | contig 21654 bp, 20 predicted proteins | sample 1495361 | NCBI WGS metagenome assembly OAWD01 (sample SAMEA2580130, study PRJEB22360) | human gut metagenome | biome: human gut; feature: human-associated habitat; material: faeces | place: Denmark | collected 2008/2010 | reverse complement strand
GAGGAAGGCGCTTCCGTTACGCTCGTCGACAGCCTTATCCCCGAGTATGGCGGGAATCCGGCAAACATTCGCGGTTACGAATCCCGCCTCAAAGTCAATATTTCCGACGTCCGCGATCCCCACAGCATGAAAACGCTGGTAAAGGGGCACGACTTTCTGTTCAATCTCGCCGGACAGACCAGCCATATGGATTCCATGGCCGATCCGTATACGGATCTGGACATCAACTGCAAGGCGCAGCTTTCCATCCTCGAAGCCTGCCGGAACGCCAATCCGGGCATCCGCATCGTATTCGCCGGAACGCGGCAGATTTACGGCAAGCCCGACTATCTGCCCGTGGACGAAAACCACCCCGTCCGCCCCGTCGACGTCAACGGCATCAACAAGATGGCCGGCGAATGGTACCATATCCTCTACAACAACGTGTACGGCATCCGCGCCTGCTCGCTGCGCCTCACCAACACCATCGGGCCGCGTATGCGCATCAAGGACGCCCGCCAGACCTTCCTCGGCGTGTGGATCAGGCAGGTGCTCACCGGCAAGCCGTTTGAAGTATGGGGCGGCGAACAGCTCCGCGACTTCACCTATGTCGATGACTGCGTGGACGCCATGATGCGCGCCGCGCTGCATGAGGAAGCCTTCGGCCAGATTTTCAACATCGGCGGCGGCAAGCGGATTTCCCTGCGCGATCTCGCCGATCTCCTCGTGGACACGGCGGGCGAAGGGGCTTATGAAGTCCGGGAATACCCCGCCGACCGTAAAAAGATCGACATCGGCGACTACTACGCCGACGACAGCCGCCTGCGCTCGCTCCTCGGCTGGGAACCCCGGACCCAACTCAGGGACGGCCTCCGGCAGATCATCGACTATTACCGTCCCCGGCTTCAGGACTATTTGTAAGGATTGCCATGAACGCACCCCTCATCCCACAAGCCAACCCCGGCGCGGCGTTCCGCAGCCGGCGCGACGCCCTGCTCAAGGCCGCCGCCGACGTGCTGGACGGCGGCTGGTACATCAACGGCAAACAGGTCCGGCAGTTTGAAGAGTCGTTTGCCGCGTTCTGCTCCGTGAAACATGCCGTCGGCGTGGGCAACGGGACTGATGCTATAGAGGTGGCCCTGCGTGCCCTCGGCATCGGCAAGGGCGGCCTCGTGTTCACGGTGTCCCATACCGCCGTCGCGACCGTCGCCGCCATCGAATGCGCAGGAGCGACGCCCGTACTCGTGGACGTCGATCCGGTGACCTATACCATGTCGCCGGAAAGCCTCGCCAAAGCGCTTGAGGCCGCCCGCGTGGGCCGTTATCCGGGCAAACCCGCCGCCGTGCTGCCGGTCCACCTCTACGGATGCTGCGCCGATCTGGATGCGATCCGCGCCGTCGCGGGGGACCTGCCACTCATCGAAGACTGCGCACAGGCCCACGGCGCGGCCTATAAGGGCCGTCCCGCCGGGTCCACCGGCATCGCCGGGACGTTCAGCTTTTATCCGACCAAGAATCCTCGGCGCGGTGGGCGACGGCGGTTGCGTCGTCACCTCCGACGACGCCCTTGCCGAACGTATCCGCAGCGTGCGCGAGTACGGCTGGCGGACGCATTACCTGAGCAGCGAGCCCGGCATCAATACCCGGCTCGACGAATTGCAGGCCGCCTTCCTCAATGTCCTCCTGCCCGAACTGCCCGCCAAGAACGCCAAACGCCGCGCGCTGGCGGAGCTCTACCGCCGCGAGCTGTCCGGCGTCCCCGGCCTTGTCCTGCCGACGATTCCGGATGCCGTGGAACCGGTTTACCATCTCTATGTCGTCCAATGCCCGGATCGCGACGAGGTGCAAAGGCGGCTCCGCGACAGGGGCGTGGGCACTGCCGTCCACTACCCCTTCCCGGTGCACCTTCAGGATGCCTACCGGGGCAGCGTGGCGCTCGCGCCGGACGGCCTGCCCGTTACCGAGGCGCTCATGCCGCGCATCCTCAGCCTGCCCATGTATCCCGAACTCTCCGAGGCCGACGCCGTTGCCGTCGCCGGAGCCGTCCGCGATGTCGTTTCCTCTCTGACCAAGGAGCGTGCATGAGTTCCGACACGTCCGGAAAACCCACCATTACGGGTCTGGTCCTCACCTACAACGGCGAACGCCTGCTCGGGAAATGTCTTGAGTCGCTCGCGTTCTGTGACGCCGTCATCGTCGTGGACTCGTTCAGTTCCGACGCCACGGAATCCATCGCCCGGGAGCACGGCGCGACGTTCGTGCAGCATCCCTGGAGCGGAGCCCTCCCCCAGTTCGAATACGCCCTCGGCCTCGTCGAAACCGATTGGGTGGTTTCCCTCGATCAGGACGAAATCTGTTCGGAACCGCTCCGTGACGCCATCCTTGCCGCCCTGCCCGGCGCGCCCGCCGATCTCTGCGGCTTCACTCCAGCGCGGCGCTCGTGGTATTACGACCGTTTCCTCAAGCACAGCGGCTGGTATCCCGATCGCCTCCTGCGCGTTTTCCGCCGCAACGGTGTCCACTTCACCCAGAGCGGCGCGCACGAGCACATCGACCCCAACGGGCGCACGCGGGAACTCGACGGCGACATCCTGCACTATCCCTACAAACATTTCCGGGAACATTTGGACAAGATCAACTCCTATGCCCAGCAGGGGGCCGACGATCTCGCGGCGCGCGGCAAAAAGGGCGGCCTCGCCCTCGGCGTGCTGCACGGCATCGGGCGGTTCCTCCGTATCTACCTGCTCAAAAAAGGCTTCCTTGACGGCAAGGCCGGGTTCATCAACGCGGTCCACGGGGCGTTTTACGCGTTTCTCAAATACGTCAGGGTCGATGAAGGCAACTGGGGTTTTCCCTACAACCACCGTTAAAAAAGGGAGAGGACATGGCCGAACTCAAATACAAGCGCGTACTGCTCAAGCTCAGCGGCGAGGCGCTCGCCGGGGAAAAACAGATAGGTATTGACCCCCATACGGTTTCAAAGATATGTGCAGAAATAGCCGATGTGGTGGATATGGGGCTTGAGGTCGCGCTGGTCATCGGCGGCGGCAACATTTTCCGCGGGCTGTCCGCGTCCGCCGAGGGTATGGATCGTTCCTCCGCGGACTACATGGGTATGCTCGCCACAGTGCTGAACGCGCTTGCCGTGCAGGACGCGCTGGAAAAGACCGGCCATCCCACCCGCGTGCTTTCGGCCATCGCCATGCAGGAAGTCTGCGAACCCTATGTCCGCCGCCGCGCCATGCGGCATCTGGAAAAGGGCCGCGTGATCATCTGCGCCGCCGGGACGGGCAATCCGTACTTCACCACGGACACCGCGGCGGCTCTGCGCGGCATGGAGCTCAAGTGCGACGCCATCATCAAGGCCACCAAGGTCGACGGCGTTTATGACAAGGACCCCATGAAGCACGACGACGCCGTGATGTTCAAGCACCTCAGCTATGAGGAAACCTTGCGGCGGCATCTCAAGGTCATGGATTCCACGGCCATCACGCTGGCCCAGGAAAACCAGGTCCCGATCATCGTGTGCAACATGTTCAACGGCAGCATCAAAAAGGTGGTCACGGGCGAGAACCCCGGCACCACCGTCGAAGGAGATTAAACGTTATGGATAAAGAAAGCGTCTTGCTGGATTCCGAAGATCGCATGGACAAGGCTCTCGGCGCGCTGGATCGCGACTTCAGCCGCCTCCGCACCGGCCGCGCCTCCACCGGCCTTGTGGACAACATCAAGGTTGATTACTACGGCACGCCCACGCCCATCAGCCAGCTCGCGTCCGTCGCCATACCGGATAGCCGCACCATCACCATCCAGCCCTGGGATCGCGGCGCGTTCGCCGGCGTGGAAAAGGCCATCCTCAAGTCCGACCTCGGCCTGACCCCTGTGAACGACGGCAAGATCATCCGCATCTCCATCCCGCCGTTGACCGAAGACCGCCGCAAGGAACTCGGCAAGCTCGCCCGCAAGTCCGGCGAGGAAGCCAAGGTCGCCGTCCGCAACGTCCGCCGCGACGCCAACGACCAGCTCAAGAAGCTGGAAAAGGACAAGGCCATCTCCGAGGACGAACTCAAGAAGGCCACCGACGACGTCCAGAAGCTGACGGACAAGTACGTGGCCAAAGTCGACGAAAAGTGTGCGGCCAAGGAAAAGGAAATCATGGATCTGTAAGAGGTAAGAGCGGGAAGGGGAGGAGACCATATGAAAAAGGTTCCCTTCTCCCCTTCCCGGCCCCTGCCTCTCATTCTCCTAGGATTTTCGGCTGATGGGGAGCGGCGGATTGGTTCTCCTCGAAAGGCAGGGAAGACTCTGTTCAGACAGATTTCCTTTGAAAGAGTATCCGTTTCAAAGGTTCGCCCTGCCGGAACATGCCGTTTTCGGTGGAATTCTCACCGGCGGCGTGCCGGGACATCCGGCCTTAGGCCATTTCAAACCTGAAAGGCCTGACAGCCGCATACCATTGAGGGGTTGGAGAGCGCCGCTTCCGTTTTCCCTTCGGTCTTTTTACGTTGTTACGCTGAGGTTATCTGACGTCCATGTCCGAACCTTCCCCGCTTCCGATTCCCGCCGCCTCGCTCCCGGCCCACATTGCCATCATCATGGACGGCAACGGCCGCTGGGCGCAGGAACGCGGCCTGTCCCGCAGCGAAGGCCATAAGGCCGGCGTCCGCGCCGCCAAAGCCATCGTGACCGAGTGCCGCACGCTCGGCATCCGCCACTTGACGCTCTACACCTTCTCTCAGGAAAACTGGGGCCGCCCCAAGGATGAAGTCAGCCTGCTCTTCCAGCTGCTGGTCAGCTTCCTTGGCGAAGAGCTCCCCTCCATGGAGCGCAACGGCATCAGCCTGCGCGTATTCGGCGAGCTCGACGGCCTGCCGCTTCCCGCGCGCACGGCCCTGCGCCATGCCATGAACCGCACGGCGAAGTGTTCCGACATGATCGTCAATCTTGCCCTCAACTATTCGGGGCGGGAAGAAATCCTCCGGGCCGCGCGCCTGCTCATGCAACAGGGCGTCAAGCCGGAAGCGGTGACGGAAGAGGCGTTCCGCTCATGCCTGTATTCCGCGGGGCAGCCGGACCCTGACCTCATCATCCGCACCAGCGGCGAGCAGCGTATCAGCAACTACCTGACCTTCCAGAGCGCCTACAGCGAACTCTATTTCACGTCCACCTATTGGCCCGACTTCACGCCCGAAGCCCTGCACAGGGCTCTCGTCGAATATGCGGGCCGCAATCGCCGTTTTGGGCTGACGCAGGAGCAGATTCAATGATCATCGCCTCAAAACATTTTCCGAGGATCATCACCGGCGCCGTGCTTGTGAGCGTCCTCGGAACCGCCCTCTACCTTTCCGGGCCGTACCTTTTCGGCCTGCTGCTCCTGTTTACGCTCGTCGGCCTGTGGGAATTCTACGCCATGTTCTGGCCGCTCAAGGCCAACATCGGCGGGCGTATCCTCGGCCTTGCGCTCGGCGGCCTGCTCATCACCGCCGCATGGATGCGCCCCGAAATGGTCGTCATGACCCTCGCCCTGTCCACGCTGATCCTCGCCTGCATGTTCCTGTTCTGCTGGTCGCACGACGACAAGTACCGCTTTACGCGGGTCGCGGTGCTCGCCGGGGGGCTGCTGTACGTTCCCATGCTGATCATGCCCGCCCTGAATTTCTCCATTCACGAGCAACTGCTGCTCATCTGTACGGCGGCGGGTTCGGACACGGTGGCCTATTTCTTCGGTATGCGCTTCGGCAAGCACAAAATCTGGCCCAAAGTCAGCCCCAAGAAGAGCGTCGAAGGCAGCGCCGCCGGGCTCGCCGCCAGCGTGGTCGTGGCGGTCTGTTTTGGCCTCGCGTTCGGCGTGCCCGCGACTGGCATCAGCGACTACGCCCTGCTCGGCCTCGTGCTCGGCGTCATGGCCCAGCTTGGCGATTTCTTTGAATCGGCGCTCAAGCGTTCCCGTTCGGTCAAGGATTCAGGCAACGTCCTGCCCGGCCACGGCGGGGTCCTCGATCGTGTGGACAGCCTGCTGTTCGTGATCCCGACCTACGAGTGTGCCAGGGCCCTCATGACATTCTTCTAAAACGGATTGCACTGCAGGAACGCTTGAGAAAGGAAGGGAAAGCTCTCTCCATGAACGTTTTCCCTCCCTTCCTCAAGCCCGCCGGCACGGAGCCCAACCTTTCCTTGCAAAAGGCTTTCGCGCTTATTGCATCTCTGTCCGCAGGGGCAGGGAAACACTGAACGTCTCGGCACGCACCGCCGCCGAAACGCCAATACCGGGGAAGTTTCAGAACTTCCCTTTTTCGCACCGGGAAACGCATGTTCCGCTATATCACAGAACTTCCTTCGTCCGAATGGGAAAACAGCTTCCCCCGCCCTGTCGTCCTCTTGGGCAGTACGGGCTCCATCGGCGTCAACACGCTGCGCATCATCGAAAAGCATCCCGATCTGTTTCAGGTCGTGGCGCTGGCCGGGGGACGGAATGTCGAACGCCTGATCGAACAGGCCCTCCGCTGGCGTCCTCCGTATCTGGGCATCCAGACCGAAGAGGGACGCAAAGCCCTGCTCGCCGCTCTTCCGTCCGGCTATGAACCCGAGATACTCGTGGGTCCGCAAGGGTACGCGGAACTGGCCTCCTTGCCCGAGGCCTCCACGGTCCTTTCCGCGCAAATGGGCGCCGCCGGATTGCGGGCGACAATGGCCGCCGCCGAAGCGGGAAAGGTCATCTGCCTCGCCAACAAGGAATCCCTCGTGCTCGCCGGTGGGATGCTCCGGGAAACCTGCGCACGGACCGGGGCGGTCATCCTGCCCGTGGATTCCGAGCACAACGCCGTGTTTCAGGGCCTGCGGGGGCGCAACCCCGAAACGGTCAGGCGGATCATCCTCACGGCCTCAGGAGGCCCTTTCCGTGGCAAGAAGCGGGACTTCCTCGCCACGGTGACGCCCGCGCAGGCGCTCAAGCACCCCAACTGGAGCATGGGCGCGAAAATCACCATCGACTCGGCGTCGATGATGAACAAAGGGCTGGAGATCATCGAAGCCCATCACCTCTACGGCCTGCCGCTGGAACGCATCGGCGTACTGGTCCATCCGCAGTCGCTGGTGCACTCGCTGGTGGAGTTCGAAGACGGCTCCCTCATGGCGCAGGCGGGAACCCCGGACATGCGTATGCCCATCGCCTACTGCCTCGCATGGCCGCTCTGCCTCGACGCGGGCGTTCCGCCTCTGGATCTTGCCCGTTCCGGCGCCTTGACCTTCGAGGAGCCGGACTTACATTCCTTTCCGTGCCTTGAACTCGCCTGCCGGACTATCGGCAAAGGTTCCGCCCTGCCCGTTGCGCTCAACGCGGCCAACGAGGTCGCGGTCGAGGCGTTTTTGTCCGGCCGCATCGGCTTCATGGACATTCCCGACATCATCGGCCGGGCGCTGGACGAGTGTTCGGCCCCCGATCCGGCTTCGCTCGAAGCCATCGAAACCCTTGACCACGAAACCCGGCTCCGCGTCGGCCTGTGGATAGAGAAGGTGTAAATGGACTTTCTGCTCAACATACTCTCGCACTGGGAAAGCGCCCTCGCCGTGCTGCTTGTCCTTGGCGGCCTCATCTTTTTTCATGAACTCGGCCATTTCGCCGTCGCCCGCCTGTTCCGTATCGGCGTGCGCACCTTCTCGCTGGGGTTCGGCCCCAAACTCCTCAAGCTCCGGCGCGGCAAAACAGACTATTGCCTCTCCCTGATCCCCCTCGGCGGCTACGTGGCCCTTGCCGGGGAAGAGGACGAAGCCGAACAGCCCGATCCCAAAGGTAAAGAAATCGACGGCGTATTGTTCGCCCCCGAGGAATTGTACTCCGGCCGCCCCGCGTGGCACCGCCTTCTGGTCGTCCTGGCCGGTCCGGTCGCCAATTTCGTGCTGGCGCTGATCATTTATTGCGGCATCGCATGGGCGCAGGGCCAGACCTATCTGCTTCCCGAGGTCGGCGACGTCACCCCCGGGACTCCCGCCGCCACGGCCGGCATCCTGCCCGGCGACCGCGTACTGTCCATCGACGGCAAGCCCATCGAAAACTGGAACGCCGTCGCGGAAGGCATCGGAGCCGGAAACGGCAAACCGGTAACCATCGTGCTGTCGCGCGGCGGTTCGGAAGTCACGTTGAGCCTCACCCCCGAAGCCAAGACCCGCGCCAATATCTTCGGCGAGGAAAAACCCGCGTGGCTCATCGGCATCCGGGCCTCCACCGCGACCGGGCACCTGCCCCTCGGCCCCGTTGAAGCCATCGGAGCCGGATTCAGGCAGACGTGGGACATGATCGCCTTCACCTGTGAGAGCTTCGTCAAGCTCGCGCAGCGCGTGGTTCCGCTGGACAACGTGGGCGGCCCCATCCTCATCGCCCAGATGGTCGGCCAGCAGGCCGAACAGGGTCTTTCCGCCGTACTGCTGCTCGCGGCGCTCATCAGCGTCAACCTCGGCATCCTCAACCTGCTGCCCATCCCGATCCTCGACGGCGGGCACATCGTCTTCTTTACGCTTGAAATGATCATGGGGCGCCCCGTCAGCGCCACGGCGCGCGAATGGTCCGCGAAGGTGGGTATGGCGCTGCTGCTCGGGCTGATGATCCTCGCCACATGGAATGATTTGACAAGGCTGTTCTCATGAATACCACGCTGATCATGAACGCCTCCGAGGGCCGCATCCAGTTTGTGCTGGAGCAGGAAGGCTCCCTCGCGTGCGCGCAGGAATGGAGCGCCCCCTCCAAGGGGACCGAACTGTTGACGCCCGCACTGGCGGACGCCTTCCAGCGCCTTGGCATCATGCCTTCGGACATCTCCCGGATCGCCTGCGTAGCTGGGCCGGGGAGCTTTACCGGCCTCCGGCTCGCGCTGACGACCGCCGCCGCCTTCCGCCGGGCTACCGGAGCCGCCGTTGCACCGCTCAATGCGCTCCAGGCCCTCGCGGGCTCCGTGCCCTTCGGCCTTCTCTTTCCCGCCCGCGAAACGCGCATCCGCGTGATCACACACGCCCGGCGCGGCCTTGTGCACGGGCAGGATTTTCTGTGCGCCCCCGGTTCCGCCCTGCCATCCCCCGTGGACGAGCCTGCCATGTGGGAAATCCCGGCGGCCTGCGGCGGAGAGCGCCCCGACATCATGCTCGGCAGCGGGGTAGCCCGCAATCTGCCCCAGCTGGAGGGACTCTTCGGCGATTCCGCGCCCCTCTTTCTGCCCGCCCTTACCCATCCCACAGCGCAGGCATTGCTTGATCTGACTCTCGCCCTGCCTGACGGAGCATGGGGGCACAAGGATCTCGATCCGCTCTATCTCCGCCCCTGCGACGCCGTGGACAATCTCGCCTCCATCGCCGCCAAGCGCGGTCAGGCTCCCGAAGAGGCCTATGCCCAGCTCGACAAGCTCCTGGGCCCTTCCGCCGAGGAAGTCGTACGGGGAAGCAGATGAAGATTGGGAGGTAGCACGGCAGGAGTCCCTGTCGGGCAACAAACAAAGAAGAAAAGAACGGCTTATTGGGCAGCACCAATAAGCCGTTCTTTTCTATAAAACCGTGATGAAGGATTCGATAAAGTCAAAAGTCTTTGAAGAGGGAGGGAAGGGGGTCCGGGGGAAGGGAGGGAGAAACTTTCTAGAGAAGGTTTCTCCCTCCCTTCCCCCGATTCGTCTTACTCTTCCATCTGAAAATCAACGCGAATTTTATACAGCTTCGTGGCGGGCAGATTCAGGATCGGAATGCCCGTCTTGGCGGTAATGTCGTCAAGCATGGCGCACACGGCCTCCCACGAGGGGCCGATTGCGGAAAACCAGACGTTGTAGGCATGGCGGCGCAAATAGTTGTGCGTCACGCCCACATGCTGGTTCACTTCGGCTATGAAGGCATCCAGCTTGTCCTCCGGAACCTTGGCCGCGCACAGCGTGGAGCGGAAACCGAGTTTGGCCGACTGGAAGTTGGCCCCCAGACGCCGGATAAGCCGGGACTTGCGCAGGGCGTTCACGCGATCAAGCGCTTCCTGCTCCGTGATGCCGAGACGCTCCGCAATGATGGCGTAAGGCCGGGACTCCAGCGGAAAATCCGTCTGGATGATGTCCAGAATGCGCTTGTCCATCGTGTCGAGAGTCATTTCCGTCATTCCGCCTCCTTCGCTTTGCGGGGCTGGTACGTGCACAGAGGCTCCTCACCCATGTAGTCGCCGTCCATGCTCCACGCGCGGGCGCGGCAGCCGCCGCATACCTTATGGAACTCGCAGACGCCGCACTTGCCCTTATACTCGGACTGATCGCGGAACTGGAGGAACGGCTTGGACTTACGCCAGATTTCCGGGAACGGCGTCGTGCGGACGTTGCCGCAGTCGAGCGTCAGATACCCGCACGGCTGAACCTGCCCCACATGGCTGATGAAGCAGAACCCCGTGCCGCCGAGACAGCCGCGCGTCATGGCGTCCATGCCGAACGTGGCGGGCGTTACGGAGACGCCTTCCTCGCGGGCGCGCTGGCGCATGATGCGGTAGTAGTGCGGCGCGCAGGTAGCCTTGAGGTGCATGGAGGTCGTCTTGCGGAAGTCATAGAACCAGTGCAGCACGTCCTCGTATTCCTGCGCCGTGATCACCTGATCCGCAAGCTCGGCGGCCCGGCCCATCGGCACCAGCAGGAAGATATGCCACGCCGCCGCGCCGATGCGCTCGCAGAGTTCGAATATCTTCTTAAAATCATGCAGGTTATCCCGAGTGACCGTAGTGTTGATCTGAAACTCCACGCCCTCGGCCTTGAGGCACTCGATGCCGCGCATGGTGGCGTCGAACGCGCCGGGCACACAGCGGAACGCATCGTGTTTCTCGGCGTTGTAGCCGTCGATGGAGATCGAACAGCGCTGCACGCCCGCTTCCTTGATCTTACGGGCGTTTTCCGGCGTGATGAGCGTCCCGTTGGGGGACATCACGCAGCGCAGGCCCTTGGAACCCGCATAGGCGATCAGTTCGTATACATCGGGGCGGATCATGGGATCGCCGCCGGTGAAGATGATGATCGGGTTGCCCACGCTCGGGAAGGTATCGATCAGCGCCTTGGCTTCTTCCGTGGACAGCTCGCCCGGATAGGGTTCCGGATGCGCCTCGGCCCGGCAATGTTTGCAGGCAAGGTTACAGGAGCGGGTCACTTCCCACGCGATAAGGCGGCACAGCGGGGAACCGTCCTCAAGCGCGCGCGGACCGGCGGGCATACCGCCCGGATGCCCGGTGTGGGCGCCGGGATGTCCGGTGCCGGGGCGGGAATCTTCCCGCCCCATGCCGCATGGTGGCTCATGGCAATTCATCAGCGCACCCATCCTTTCTTGAGGGCTTCTTCGGCGTAGTAGGTCAGGATGAGCTTGGCCCCGGCGCGGCGGATGCCGATCAGCGACTCCAGAACAATCCTCTCTTCATCGATCCAGCCGTTGATGGCGGCGGCCTTGATCATGGAGTACTCGCCGCTCACCTGATAGGCGGCGACAGGCACGTCGAAGTTGTCGCGCACCATGCGGATGACGTCCAGATAGGGACCGGCGGGCTTCACCATGACGATGTCCGCGCCCTCGTCGATGTCGGCGGCGGCTTCGCGCAAGCCTTCCATCGCGTTGGCGGGGTCCATCTGATAGGTCTTGCGGTCGCCGTGATGCGGGGCGGACTCCGCCGCGTCGCGGAACGGGCCGTAGAACGCGGAGGCGTACTTCACCGCATAGGACATGATCGGCGTATTCACATACCCCGCCTTGTCCAGCGTTTCGCGGATAGCCAGAATGCGGCCGTCCATCATGTCGGAAGGCGCCACCATGTCCGCACCGGCCTCGACATGGCTGAGGGCGGTCTTGGCAAGCAGTTCCAACGTGGGATCGTTCACCACTTCGCCGCAGGTGTCGCCTTCCTTCAGGATGCCGCAATGACCGTGCGAAGTGTATTCGCACAGACACACGTCGGTCACAACCTGCAGATCCGGCCACTTCGCCTTAAGCATACGGATGGCGCGCTGCACGATGCCGTTCGGGGCATAGGCTTCGCTGGCGATGGCGTCCTTGTGCTTGGGGATGCCGAACAGCATGAGAGAACGCAGCCCCGCGTCCACGGCTTCGCCCACGGTCTTCTCAAGCTGCTTGAGAGAAAGCTGGTACTGGCCCGGCATGGACGGGATTTCCTTCTTGAAATCCTCATCCGTGGTATCCACCACAAAATACAGCATCATAAGGTCAGCGGCGGACAGCTGCGTCTCACGCACCATTTCACGGATCACGGGATTGCGGCGCAGACGGCGCCCACGATAAAATTCATTCATAACACATTGTCCTTTTTATGATAACAGGCAAGAACATCGCTGTTCCTGCCTCCAGAGAGTCACCGCTTCCCATCCTTGCGGCCCGAGCCTCCCCGCCCTCCAAACAGTCCGCAAAAGCGCGGGGAAAGGTGCCCTCTCCCCGCGCCCATCCCTTATTCAGGGCGGCGGATTTCGTCGTCGGTCAGGTAACAGGCGGGATCCTGGGCCCATTCGTCGCCGTAATAGGCTTCGGCACGGGAGCGGAAGTTGCCGCCGCAGATGTTCAGGAAGCGGCAGGAGGCGCAGCGTCCCTTCACATAGGCCTTCTTGTTCTTCATCTTGTGGAGCAGTTCGATGTTCGGATCGTCCCAGATTTCGGAGAACGGGCGTTCGAGCACGTTGCCGAAGGTATGGTTGCGCCAGAACTGGTCGGCATGGACTTTGCCGTCCCACGAGATACAGCCGATGCCGCGGCCGGAGCTGTTGCCCTCGTTGTACTGGAGAAGCTGGAACACTTCCTCGGCGCGCTTGGGATCTTCCTTCAACATGCGCATCCAGACATAGGGACCGTCGGCGTGGTTGTCCACGGTGAGGACTTCCTTCGGCATCCCGGCGTCGAACAGGGCGCGGGTTTCGTCCATGATCAGATCGACCACGGAACGGGTTTCCGCGTGGTTGAGGTCTTCCTTGATCATTTCGGAGCCGCGGCCGGAGTATACGAGGTGGTAGAAGCAGATGCGCGGCACTTCGAGTTCGCGCAGCAGCTTGAAGACTTTGGGGATTTCAACCACGTTGCGCTTATTGATGGTGAAGCGCAGGCCGACCTTGAGGCCCTCGGCCTTGCAGTTTTCGAGGCCCTCAAGCGCCTTCTTGAAGGAGTTCGGCACACCGCGGAACTTGTCGTGGATTTCTTCGGCGCCGTCCAGCGAGATGCCCACATAGGACAGATTGATCGCCTTGAGTTCGCGGGCCTTTTCCTTGGTGATCAGGGTGCCGTTGGTCGAGATGACCGCGCGCATCCCCTTTTCGGTGGCGTAGCTGGCGAGTTCCGGCAAATCCTGACGGACCAGCGGTTCGCCGCCGGAGAACAGCATGACCGGAGCTCCGTATGCGGCAAGATCGGAGATGATGGCCTTGCCCTGTTCCGTGGAGATTTCATCCTTGCCGTCAGGATCGACGGCCTGAGCGTAACAGTGCACGCACTTGAGGTTGCAGCGGCGGGTCATGTTCCAGACCACCACCGGCTTCTTGTCTTCGGAGAACTGAAGCAGGTGGGAAGGGAGCTGGCTGGAATGCCGGCCGTAGCGCAGAGCGTCGGAAGGCTCCACCTGCCCGCAGTACAATTTGGAAATGCCGATCATGAGGACTCCTTGAGATAGTTCGCAAAAATCATCTAGAAAGAAACGCCCCTTGCGGGGGAGTCTGTCAGCCTTTCGTGTCGCGCCATGCGTGGTCCACACGTCACAGTACGCGGTAATGCAAAGAAATACTATTGCTCGCCATACGGGTCAAGGGCCTTATCAGGAAGGGAACGCCGGTGGAAGGGAGGGGGAAACTTTCTGGAGAAGGGGGGAGCCCCCACGTTTTCCCCTCCCTTCCACCGGCCCCCCTTACCTCCCTCTTCAAAGACTTTTGACCTTATCGAATCCCTCTTTCCGGTTTTACGGAAAACAAAGACGGCTTGCTGGTATTCTCCAGCAAGCCGTTCTTTTGCTTTAATCCGCTGCCCGACAGGAACTTCCGCCGCGCGGCCTCCCCGCCCCTCCCAGCCTCTTCATCCTCCGCCTTAACGCTCCTTACAAATGATTCCCCCGGCGAGCACATGCCCGTGCTCGTCGAAAACAGCGGCGAGCTGGCCGGGAAGTCTTTGAAGCTGCGGCTGATGGAAACGGATAAGCATCCGGGCAGTGGCGTCCATGCCGCTCTCGCCGCCGCCCACCAGACGGATGTCCGCCGGAACCGCCTTCTGGCGATACCGGGTGCGCACCCGCAGCTCGTGAGGCCACAGTTCCGGGGGGACAAGGAAATTCAGTTCGCCCGCCGCGCAGGCATTGACGGGAAGCTCATCAGCCGTCCCAAGCAGCAGCGCGTTGCGGGAACGATCCTTTCCGATGACGTACAGCGGCTCCGTCCACGATACGCCGAGCCCACGGCGCTGCCCCTCGGTATACTGCCAGAGGCCGCCGTGCCTGCCCACGACATGCCCGTCGAGCAGGACCATCGGCCCCCCGGCGGGAAGACGCACGCCGATCCCCTTGAGGAAGGCGCGGTAATCGTCGTCGGGCACAAAACAGATTTCCTGGCTCTCGCGAGGAAGGGGAACCGAAAGCCCCCACTCCGCAAGCGCGGCACGAACCTCGCTCTTGCGGACGCGGGCAAGGGGAAACACCGCGTTTTTCAGACGGCTTATGGGCGTCAGGGCAAGAAAATAGCTCTGGTCCTTGGCTTCGTCAGCCCCCTGATGCAACGCCATGCCATAACGGGGATGCTCGGCAAGGGAAACATAGTGACCGGTCGCCAACCTGTCCGCGCCAAGCTTGCGGGCTTCATCCATCCACAAACCGAACTTCACCAGCGCATTGCAGCGGACGCACGGGTTGGGCGTTTCCCCGTGGGCGTAACTCTCCGCGAAAGGCCGGACGATCTGCCGGAAAAACGCCTCCTGCAAATCGAGGATATGCAAAGGCACCCCCAAGGCACGGCACGAAGCCTCAAGCCCCGGGACGGGATCGTCCTCCGGCGAGGTTTCTTTCTGGAGGGCATGGAAGGCAATCACCTGTCCCGGATATTCACGTTGCAGGGACGCCATCGCATACAGGCTGTCCGCCCCGCCGCTTACGGCTACGGCTATGGTCATAAAGAAATCCTTTTTAGGGAATGGAGCGCGCGAGACATGATTCCCCACAGCAGGGGCCTTCCTCGCACCTCTTATCCCCCAAGACTTTCACGGGATAGTCAAATACATGATGTACGTTTTCTATAAAGAAAAAGGAGGTTGCCGTCGAGCAACCTCCCCACTGGTCAAAAGCCTTTGGAAGAGGGGTCGGGAGAGGAAGCCTTTCTTCAGAAAGGTTCCTCCCCCGGTCCATCCCCTTATCTGAAAATAGTCTGATTGCGGTCGGGGCCGACGGATACCATGCTGACCGGCACGCCGGAAAGCTGTTCGAGGCGCTGCACATAGGCGCGGGCGGCTTCGGGGAGCTCGTCCCACGTCTTGCACGCGGTGATGTCTTCCTTCCAGCCGGGCATGGATTCGTAAACCGGGTTCACGAGGTCAAGCGCGCCCTGTTCCTGCGGAGGATAGTCCATGCGCTTGCCTTTGTATTCATAGGCCACGCAGATCTGAATGGTATCAAAACCGGACAACACATCCAGCTTGGTCAGGGCGACGTCGGTGAGGCCGTTCAGCCGGGCGCTCTCGCGCAGCACCGGAATGTCCTGCCAGCCGCAACGGCGCGGGCGGCCGGTGGTCACGCCGAATTCGCCGCCGCTGGTGCGGAGCAGTTCGCCGGTGGCGTCGTTGAGTTCCGTCGGGAACGGGCCCTCGCCCACGCGGGTGGTGTAGGCCTTGAGGATGCCGATGATGCGGTCGAGCTTGTTCGGGCCCACGCCGGAACCGGCGGCGGCGTTGCCGGACACGGTATTGGACGAAGTGACAAAGGGGTACGTCCCGTGGTCGATGTCCAGATGGATGCCCTGCGCGCCTTCGAAGAGCACGCTCTTGCCTTCGTTCCACGCCTGTTCAAGCTCGGAAGACACGTCCGTCAGGTGCGGGATGATGCGCGGCGCGACGGCCATCACTTCATCGAACACGGCATCCACGGCCAGAGCGTCGATGCCGTACAGTGCCGTGAACAGGACATTCTTTTCCTTGAGGGCGGCGGCGATCTTCGCTTTGAGCAGGTCGGGATCGGCCAGATCCGAGGCGCGCACGCCCACGCGGCCCACCTTGTCTTCATAGCAGGGCCCGATGCCGCGGCCGGTGGTCCCGATCTTCTGGCCCTTTTCGAGCTTGTTCTCGCGGGCCTTGTCCAGCACCTTGTGGTACGGCATGATGAGGTGGGTCTTCGAGCTGATCTTGAGGCGGTTCGGGGAGACGTCCACGCCCTGCCCGATGAGGGTATCGAGTTCTTCCACGAACACGACGGGATCAAGGACGACGCCGTTTCCGATCAGGCAGATTTTGCCTTCGTGTAGAATGCCCGAGGGAACAAGATGGAGCGCGGCTTTCTTGCCGTCCACGATGACGGTATGCCCCGCGTTGTTTCCGCCCTGAAAGCGGACCACATAGTCGATCTCCTGAGCCAGAAGATCGACGAACTTGCCCTTTCCCTCGTCGCCCCACTGGACGCCGACGATCACCACATTGGACATGGGTTACTCCTTGATACCTGTATTCACTGTGCTTCGCGTTTCCGATCCGTCAGGATCGCTGGGGGGAAGCCCGCAACAGTCCATGAAGATCCAGCTTGGAGTCTACAAAGGTTCAGCGGGATCGTCAACGTGAATCGGGCGGAAAAAACGGTTTTCCTGCGGCCTCAGCCTTTTCCGCCGGGCTCTTCGGAGGCATCCTTCTCTGGACTGCGGTGCGGGCGGAACTGGATAATCGCGGCTTTGCGCTTGGGCTTCGCAGGAGCAGGCCTGCCCGTTGGCGGGTCCAGAAAAAAGTCCGGCTCCGCGACGGGCTGTGACGCCGCGCTGGGATGCACCTGCGCCGACCAGCTGTAATTGAACAACTGGTTTTTCCACCGCTTGGCCTGAATGAACGAAAAAACCAGCGCCGCTTCCTCCCAACGCTTCGTGGGTTCGAAATGGGAAACGATGACGGCGTACTTATCCCAGAGCGCCAAAAGGGAAGCCTCATCCAGCGCATCGAGCTGGCGGGCCATTTTGATCAAAAGTTGTTCCATAGGGGGGATTCCTCCTCGAACGGGATGCAAGGGGCGGCATGAGCGCCTCGGCGGTCTTTCGGGCAAGGCGGCGGAACATCTTCCGGCGCCTCTTGCCATTGCCGCACACCCGCGACATGCTACGCCAATCCGCCAAGGGGTTCAAATGGAATTTGCCCGTCAGCGCGGGTTATGATAGGGAATGCCGATCCGCTTTTACCCGACCAACCTCAGGAGACGCCATGTCCAGCCTCAAAGATATGTATCGGACCGTATTGAAGGACACCTTCCCGGACACCATGACCATCACGCTCGGCGACGCCGTGCTCACCTACAAAAAACGCACATGGCACATCGACGGCGAAACCAAGGGGCTGCGTTACGGCGAAAACCCCGATCAGCCCGCCGCCCTGTATGAGATGGAATCCGGCAAGCTCGCCATCGACGGCGTCGAATGGCGCGGGCCGCAGGGCATCATGTCCGCCCTCACCGAAGCCCAGATGCTGCAGGCCGGGAAGCATCCCGGCAAGACCAACCTCACCGACGTGGACAACGGCTGCAACATCCTCCAATACCTCGCGGAACGCCCCGCCGCCGTCATCCTCAAGCACAACAACCCCTGCGGAGCGGCGTGGTCCAAGGAAAGCGTGGGCGACGCACTGGCCAAGGCCTTCTGGTGCGACCGCATCGCCGCCTTCGGCGGGGCCGTGGTGGTCAACCGCCCGCTGGACATGCAGGCCGCCGACCTCATCGCCGCCAACTATTTTGAAGTGGTCGCCGCCCCCGACTTCGAAGAGGGCGTGCTCGAAAAACTCGCCGCACGCAAAAACCTCCGTATCTTCAAGCTGCCCGCCCTCGCCCGCCTCGGCGAACTCGCGGGCGTTCCTTTCCTTGACGTCAAGAGCATGGCCGACGGCGGCATCATCCTCCAGCAATCCTTCGTGAACCGCATCCGTTCCGCCGCGGACTTCATCCCGGCGGTCGCCACCACCAAGGACGGCCTGACCGTCTCCGCCCGCAAACCCACCCCGCAGGAGGCCGACGACCTCGTCTTCGCGTGGGCCGTGGAAGCTGGCGTGACCTCCAACTCGGTCATCTTCGCCCACAACGGCGCCACGGTCGCCATCGGCACCGGCGAGCAGGACCGCGTGGGCTGCGTGGAATTGGCCATCTTCAAGGCGTACACCAAGTATGCGGACACGCTGGCCTTTACCCGCCACGGCATGACGCTCTACGAACTCAAGCTCAAGGCGAAGGAAGACGCCGAAGCCGCCGAACAGCTCGCCGCCATCGAAGCAGACACCCAGAAAGCCAAGGGCGGCCTCGCCGGTACGGTGCTCGTCTCCGACGGCTTCTTCCCCTTCCGCGACGGCGTGGACGTGTGCATCGCGCAGGGCGTGACCGCCATCGCGCAGCCCGGCGGCTCCCTCCGCGACTACGAAGTCATCGGGGCCGTCAACGAAGCCTCCCCGCAGGTGGCGATGGTCTTCACCGGCCAGCGTTCGTTCAAGCATTAATGAAGATTGGAAAGGGGAAGGAAAGCCTTTCGGATAAAGGATTCCCCCCCTTTCCTCTCCCAAGAGTTCCGTAAGGGAAAAAGGAAGCGAATGTTCAGGCTACAGCCCTTCCGGAGCCCTTGTGTGTACGGAATCTTTTCATGAGATAAAAAAAGACCGCCGCCTTTCCCCAGCACCAAAACGTAAACGTCTTGGAAAGGAGAGGGGGCTCGGGGGAGGGAAGAGGGAACCTTTCTGGAGAAAAGTTCCCTCTTCCCTCCCCCGGCAACAGAAGGATTCAAGATGGTTCAAGGCTTGGTTCGTTACCCCGGCGCGGGGTGTGTGGTTGAGTTCATGCAGGGCAACGCGCCCCAGATCGCATGGGTGCTGGAGGAACAGAACGGCAGGCTCCGCCTGTTGCTTCCGAACCGCCGGGAAACGGCCCTGCAAGCCGCGCGCATCCTGCCGTGGCCCGGCCCGGCCTACGAAAAGAACTGCTCCCGCGACGCGGCGCTGGAAATCCTCGAACGCCACAAGAGCCGCCGGGAAGTCGCCAACGTCGATCCGCTGGAACTCTGGGAACTGGCGCAGGGCGAAGTGGAACAGGCTCCGGCCCAGTGGTTCGCGGAACTCGCCATGAGCGAGCCGGATATGGACGCCGTGGCGGCCTGCGGCCACGCGCTCATGCAGGCCAAGAGCCATTTCAAGTTCAATCCGCCGAATTTCGAGGTCTACCCCGAAAGCGTCGTCGCCACCCGCATGGCCGAACTGGAAGCCGCCCGCAGGCGTGAAGAGCTGGTCAACAAGGGGAGCGCCTTCATCCGCCTGTTGTGGGAGATCCATCAGAAGAAAAGCACGCAGTCCCCGGGGCGGGCCGCCGAATCGTTGGACCCCGATGTCCGCGAACGGCTGCGCCGCACCATCATGAACCGCATCGCCGATCCCGAGACCTCGGAAGACGACGGACTCTGGAAACTCATGGTCAAAGGGCTGCCCGACGATCCCTTCATGCCGCTCTACCTCGCGCAGGCGTGGGGGCTCGTGGAGCCGCACCATAACTATTGGATGGACAGGGCCGGATACGCCCCCGGCAACGGCTGGTGCGAAGAGCACCGGGACGAGCTCGACGCCCTGCTTGCGCAAGCGGCGGAAGACGAACGGCAAGAGCCGACCTTCCCGGACAGGCCCATCATCAGCATCGACGCCCCGACCACCCGCGACGTGGACGATGCCTTTTTCATCGAAGCCCGGCCCGACGGCGGCTGGAACCTGACGCTGGCGCTGGCCTGCCCGGCCTTCCGCTGGCCGTTCGGGGGGAAGCTGGACAAGGCTGTCTTCAACCGCGCCACCAGCATCTATCTGCCGGAAGCCACCCACCACATGCTTCCGGAAGCCCTCGGCACGGGAGCCTACAGCCTGCTGGCCCAAAAGACGCGGCCTTCCCTGCTCATCGAATGCACCGTGGGAGCCGACGGCCTCGTGGCCGCGTGCGAACCGCGCGTCGGCTATGCCCGGCTTGCGGCGAACCTGTGCTACGAGGATTGCGAAACCGCGCTGGACGGCGGGGAGTCCCCGGCGTCTCCCTATCTGGAGCAGCTCCGGCAGGCCCTCGAACTCGCGCGGGCCCATCAGGAGCGCCGCATCGAAAAAGGCGCCGTCATCATCGAGCGCCCGGACATCACGATCAATCTTGAAGGGGCTGGCGAAAACATCACCGTTTCGCTGGATGAAGATCCGCTCGCGCCCAAGGCCCACCTGCTCGTTTCCGAGCTGATGGTCCTGACCAACGCAGCGCTGGCAGCATGGGCCAAGGAACACGGCGTCACCCTGCTCCACCGGACGCAGGACGTCGCCATCCCCAAGGAGTTCTCCGGCATCTGGCAGACGCCCCTTGAAATCGCCCGAGTGGTCAAAGCGCTGGCCCCCGCCGTGCTGGAAACCAATCCACGCCCGCACGCCGGCCTTGGGGAAGCGATGTATGCGCCGTCCACGTCTCCGCTGCGCCGCTATCCCGATATGATCAACGAAACGCAGATCATTTCCCTGCTCCGGGACGGCAAGCCGCGCTGGAGCAAGGAAGAGCTCGACACCCTGCTTCCCCTGCTCAACGCGCATCTCGACGCCGCCGGGCAGGTACAGCGCTTCCGGCCCCGCTACTGGAAGCTGCTCTACTTCAAGCAGCAGGGCGACCGCTGGTGGCCCGCCGTCATTACTGATGAAAACGACGCCTTCGTCACCGTCAATATGCCCAAGGAGCAGATGATTGTCCGGGCGCGCCGCCAGTTCTTCGGCGAGCGCACACATCCGGGGCAAGAGCTTGAAATCCGCCTCGGCAAGGTGCATCCTCTGCAAAACGACTTCCAGCTTCTGGAAACCAGAGAAATCTAAGGAAACGCCATGTTCGACATCCTGTGGATCTGCCTTACCTACTGCATCGGCTCCGTCCCGTTCGGCCTGGTCTTCGCCAAAACCTTCTGCCGTATCGACCCCCGCACGGCCGGAAGCGGCAACGTGGGAGCGACCAACGTAGCGCGTCTCTGCGGCAAGGCATGGGGGGCGGCCACGCTTGCCTGTGACCTCCTGAAAGGCACCATCCCCGTCTTCATCGCCATGCAGTACTCGACGTCCGAGCTTGTCTGGACGCTCACGGCGCTGGCGGCGATCCTCGGGCATCTCTATTCCTGCTTCCTCGGCTTCAAGGGCGGCAAGGCGGTGGCGACCTCCATTGGTGTCCTTATCCCTCTGGCGTTCTGGCAGCTCCTCATCGCCGTCTGCATTTGCCTGTTCCTGATCTGGCGTTCCGGCTTCGTTTCGCTTGGTTCGCTGGCTCTCGTAACGGCCATGCCCATCCTGCTGGCGCTTTCCGGCAAATTCGGCCTCCTGCCCCTCTCGCTGATCATCCTCGCGCTGGTCTTCTGGAGCCACCGCGAAAACATCCGCCGTCTCGCCAAGGGCGAGGAAAAGACGTGGATTAAGAAGTAACCGATATGGAGAACCGGGGGAAGGGAGGAACCTTTCTGGAGA
>OAWD01000619.1_pt1 | contig 22021 bp, 25 predicted proteins | sample 1495361 | NCBI WGS metagenome assembly OAWD01 (sample SAMEA2580130, study PRJEB22360) | human gut metagenome | biome: human gut; feature: human-associated habitat; material: faeces | place: Denmark | collected 2008/2010 | reverse complement strand
GTTTTTGGGCAGGAGCGGCTGGAGGGCGTGGCCGTCGCCCGGGTAGATGAAAACCTGAATCCCATCCCCGGCACAGAGGAAACCATTGCCTGCGACGCGCTGATCCTGTCCGTGGGCCTCATACCCGAAAATGAGATGGCCGAGCGTCTCGGAGCCGCCCTTGATCCGCGGACCAGAGGCCCGGTCTGCGATGACCGGCTGATGACAAGCGTGGACGGGGTATTCTCCTGCGGGAACGCCCTTCACGTCAACGACCTGGTGGACTATGTGTCCGAGAGCGGCGAGCTGGCCGGCAGGGCCGCCGCGGCTTACCGTCCGGGCCAGCGTGAGCAAAGTCTCGAAATTACACCGGATGATTCCATCGGCTATCTGGTGCCCCAGCGCGTCCGCCGGACCGGAGGGCTTGAACCTGCCGTCTTTTATTTCAGGAGCCGTGAGATCCTGAAGCGCGGCACCTTTACCCTGAGGGCAGACGGCCAGCCAGTGTTTGAGAAAAAGCTCAGAAACCTGAAACCCCCGGAAATGGAGCGCCTGGTCATTGATTTTGGCGACCTAAGCCTGGATGAGGGCATCCGGCTGACCGCCGCCATCGAAAAGGGGGAAGCGTAAATGCGAGAAATGACCTGTATCACCTGTCCCAACGGCTGTACCCTGTCGGTTGAGGAAAAGGACGGCCGCATTGTGGTGACGGGCAACCAGTGCCCCAAGGGGGAAGCCTTTGCCAAAAGCGAGCTGACAAACCCCATGCGGACCATCAGCACCACCGTCAGCACCAGGGACCCGGCAGTGCCCGTCGTCCCGGTGAGGGTATCCGGCGAGATCCCAAAGGGCCGGATTTTCGATGTGATGGAGGCAATCAACCGCCTCACTGTTACCGCGCCAGTCGGCCGCGGCGCCGTCCTGGCTGCCGATGTGCTGGGCCTGGGCGTGGATGTGATCGTGACCAGCGATGTGCTGATCACAGGCATGAAAGGAGAAAAAAATGCGTCATAAACCCTATAAAGGCTTTGAGCCCAAGTGGGTCAAAACCCCGGCCCCGGCGGACAGCTACCGCTCAATCTTCAGATGGGGCGATCCTGAGTTTGTCAAATATCCCAAGGAATCCCTGTTTAAGATGATGAAGGAAAAATTCCAGATGACGGATGAGGATTTCAAAACCTACGCGGGCGACATTGGCATGGACAGCGTGAAGCTTGACAGGCCCTGTCAGCTGCAGAAGGCCCATCTGGAGGCCTTCAGGGCCATTGTGGGGTCCGAAAACGTGACCACTGAGGACTACCCAAGGCTGGCCGTGGCCTACGGTAAAACCGGCTACGACGCAGCCCGCCTGCGTGAGAAGCGGGTCGACAGCCTGCCCGATGTGGTGCTCTACCCCAGCGAGACCGAAGAAATTGAAAAAATAGTGGCCTACTGCACCAAACACAGCATTCCCCTGTACGTATACGGCGGGGGCAGCAGCGTGACCCGGGGCGTGGAGCCCATCAAGGGGGGCGTTTCCCTGGACATGCGCAAAAATTTCAACAGAGTGCTGTCCTTCAACGAGACCGACCAGAGCGGCATCTCCGGCCCGCAGCTGGAGGACGCCCTTGAAAACGCCCCGGCGCGCTTTGGGGCCAGGCGTGCCTACACCTGCGGCCACTTCCCGCAGTCTTTTGAGTACAGCAGTGTCGGCGGCTGGGTTGTCACCCGCGGCGCGGGCCAGAACAGCACCTATTACGGCTGTATCACCGATATTGTGCTGTCCCAGAAATACGCCACGCCCATTGGCGTCATCCAGACCAGCCACTACCCCAGAGAGGCCACCGGGCCCGATCTCAACCAGATCATGATGGGCGGTGAGGGCGCTTTTGGCGTGCTCACCGAGGTCACGCTCAAGGTATTCCGCTACATGCCGGAAAACAGAAAACGCTTCTCCTATATTTTTAAGGACTGGGAAACTGCCAGAAAGGCGGCCCGTGAGATGATGCAGTGCGAAGCTGGTTATTCCTCCGTCTTCCGCCTGTCCGACGCCGAGGAAACAAACCTCATGCTGCGTCTCTACAATGTGGACGAAACCCCGCTGTGGAAGCTCCTGGACCTCCGGGGTTACGAAGACATGCGGCGGTGCCTGTTCCTGGGCTTTACCGACGGCGAGAAAGGCTTTTCTAAAAATGTGGCGAAAAATATCCGACGCATCGCCCACCGCTACGGAGGTATGAGCCTGACCTCCTACGTGACCAAAAGTTGGGAAAAGGGACGCTTTAACGACCCTTATCTGCGGGACACCATGCTGGACTTCGGCGTGATGACCGACACCCTGGAATGCTCGGTCAACTGGTCCAATATGGGCAAAGTTCATAAAGAGGTGCGCGCTGTGTGCCACGCCCTGCCAAACACCATTGTCACCACCCATATGTCCCACTGTTATCCACAGGGCGCCAACCTGTACTTTATCTTCATCACCAAAATGTCCGACGCCGAGGCCTTTAAGGCCTACCACGCCACCATTCTGGACGCAATCCAGAAATCCGGCGCGGCCATGAGCCACCACCACGGCATCGGCAAAATGTTCGCCCCCTGGCTGGAAGGCCAGATCGGGCGCAGGGAATACGGCGTCTACCGGGCTCTGAAAAATTATTTTGACCCCGGCTACAACATGAACCCCGGCGGCACACTGGGGCTGGATTTGGAAGAAGGGGAGAAACGGTTCTTAAAGGAAATTGAGAATTGAAAATGGAGAATGGAGAATTAAAAGAGCAAAATCGCGGAGCGATTTTGATGATAATCAAATCGGCACAGCCGGTTTGGCCCTATAATTTTCCATTCTCAATTCTTCATTCTCCATTGTAAGAAAGGGGGAGGCAAGCATGAATGACCGAATTGTACTTGTGTTTGACGTTGGCACGCAGAGCTCCAGAGCGGAGCTTGTAAGTGACCGGGGCGAAATCCTGGGGAAAAGCCAGATCCGGCATGAGCCGCCCTATGTCTCAAAGGAGCCCGGCTTTGCCGAGCGGGACCCGGAGCTGTATTACCAGAATATCTGTGAGGCGGCAAGACAGCTGAAGGGGAGCTGCCCGGCTTTGTGGAACCGGATCGAGGGTGTTTCCATCACCACCATCCGGGATACTGTGGTGTGTGTGGACAGAGAGGGAAAGCCCCTGCGGCCGGCAATCCTGTGGCTGGACAAACGCCTGGCGAGCGGTGCGCCCAATCTGCCGCAGCTCTCAAAGGTGCTTTTTAAGGCCGTTGGGATGGATGCCACCGCCAAACTCCAATACCAGAAATCCCACTGCAACTGGATAGCCGAGAACGAGCCGGAAATCTGGGAAAAGACCCACCAGTATCTGCTGCTCAGCGGCTACCTGATCTACCGCCTCACCGGCAATATGGCTGACACGGCTGCCAGCCAGGTGGGGCACATCCCCTTTGACACCCAGCAGCGGGGGTGGCAGAAAAAGGGCGCCCTGACCCGCCCCATCTTTGACGTCGAAGCCGAAAAGCTCTGCCCCATCGTGGAATCGGGCGAGGTGCTGGGGAAAATCACCCCAAAGGCCGCCGGGGACACTGGCCTTGCCGAGGGGCTGCCCCTTATCGCCTCCGGCTCCGACAAGGCCTGCGAGGTGCTGGGCCTGGGCTGCACCACGAAGGAAAAGGCCGCCATCGGCCTGGGCACCACCGCCATGATCACCTTTACCATCGACCGTTATCTGGAGCCAGAGCGCTTCATCCCGCCTTATCCCTCCATTATCCCGGGGAATTTCACCCCAGAGATTGAGATATTCCGGGGCTACTGGCTCATCTCCTGGTTTAAGCAGGAGTTTGCCGAAAAAGAGGTGCGCCAGGCCAGAGAGCTGGGCGTCCCGGCCGAGGAACTGCTGAACCGGCGCCTTAAAGAGATACCGCCCGGCTGTGAGGGTCTGCTGTTCCAACCCTATTTTACCCCCAATGTCACCATGCCCACCGCCCGGGGCGCGGTCATTGGCTTTTCAGACTGCCATACCCGTATTCATATTTACAGAGCCATCATCGAGGGCATCAACTTCGCACTTATGGACGGCATGCGCCTCATGGAAAAACGGGCAGGTCACTGCTTTGAGGAAATCTACCTGGGCGGCGGCGGTTCCCAGAGTGATGAGATCTGCCAGATCACAGCCGATATGTTCGGCATTCCCGCAGTCCGCACCCAGACCCACGAGGTGGCAGGCATCGGCTGCGCCGAAGCCGCCTTTGTGGGCCTCGGCGCCTTTAAGGACTACCATGAGGCTGTGGCCGCCATGGTGCACAAAAAGGACGTTTTTACCCCAGATATGGAGCAGTATAAAATCTATAAAGAGCTCTATCACGAGGTGTTTAAAAACATTTACGGCTGCCTGTCAGGGCTCTACAGCAGGCTGCACGAAATTTACCAACGAAAATAAAAAGAACGAAAAAAGAAGATGCGGCGTTTTGCCGCATCTTCTTTTTAATCATTTTCTCCCAGCACCAATATCCCGGCGCCTAGCAGGTTTGGGCCCACATGGGTGCCCAGGGTACAGTCGACCTCGCCCTCATACAGGTTTTCAAAGTCCGGCAGCACTCTGGTGTAGTGGGCCTTGACGGCGCCCATCTCATCCGGACAGCCGCCGTTTGCGACCATGAGGATATAACGCGCCCCCTCCGGAGCGTGGGATTTCGCCAGGTCGATCATCTTTTGGATGGATTTCCGGCGCCCGCGCACCTTGGCCACGCTCATCAGCTGGCCATCATCACTGAAGGTGATGATGGGCTTCACATTGAGCAGCGTGCCGGTCATGGCTGTAATCAGGCCGATGCGGCCGCCCTTCTGCAGGTACTCCAGAGTGTCAATGCTGAAAAAGACTTTGGTGTTGGCGATGAGGCGGGGCAGGATGGTCTTGATTTCCTCAAAGCTCCGGCCCGCCTCAATGAGCTCCGCAGTGTGCACAGCGATGGCGCCAGTGCCCAGGCTTCCGCTCAGGGTATCCACCGCGTGCACGTTCAGGCCCTCAAACTCACCGCCGATCAGCCGCACAAGGTTAAAAGTACCGCTCAGACCGCTGGAAAAAATAATGGCGAAAACCTTGCGGTATCCCTTGTCGTAAATTTTCTGAAAAAGTGTGCGAACCTCATCTGGAGACGGGAGGGAAGTCTTTGGGATCTCCGATGGGAGTTTGTCATAAACCTGGGCGGCTGTGATGTCCACCCCGTCAGTATAGGCTTTGCCGCTGAAGATGATTTTCAGCGGCAGAATGTGCAAGTCGTGCTTTTTAATCAATGTCTCTGGGATATCCGCGCAGGAATCCGTCAGCACGGCAATTTTTTCTTTATTCATCTGCATGCTCCTCTTTTTTACTATTCTGATTGGCCTCGTGCATGCGCGCAAGCAGGGCCTCGATGGTGTCCATTCCGGTTTGCAGGGCCTCAAAATCCTCCGGAGGGGTATTTTCCATTACCTGAGCATAGCGGCTCTGGATCACCCGGTCGATTTCCTTCAGCGTTTCCTGTCCCTTCTCCGTCAGCGAGACAAGGACGACCCGTTCATCATTTTTATCCCTGAAACGGTTCAAAAAGCCGGCCTGAGCCAGTTTTTTACACATGTTGGAAACATTGGCCTTGTTAAGCTTCAAGGTATCGGCCAGGGCACCAATGGTGATGGTATTCGCGTGCTTGACCTCTGTCAGGACACGGCTTTGCAGAATTGTCAGCCCGTTATCGCTCAGCACGTCGGCGAACAGGGCATCAATTTCAGTGGTCACATGCCGCACATAGTCGATTAAAATATCTGCGAATTTTAGAACCTGATCAATATACATGGCAAAGGCCGCCTTTCATTTGTTGTAGTCTAAAATATGTTTACAGTACATATATTATAGTTTAAAGTTAAATTTGTCAATAAAAAGATTCGCAGGCGTTTTCACAGGGTATAAAAATAAGATTCTATGCAATTTTTTAAGAAACTATGCTATACTAAGCAGGATAACCGATAAAATTGAAAAAAATGCTAAAAAGTAAAAAAGGGGTGATTTAATTGCTGAGTGCATACACACTTCCCATAAAATTTGCCTGTCTGGTGTTTCCGGTCCTGGCAGCGTTTTTTACCATTCCCTACGCTGTTTATCAATATCGGAAATACGGTTCGTTGCTGGTGCTCAGAGTCGTGATCGTCTATTCGTTCATTCTATATATGACCTGCGCCTATTTTCTGACCATGCTGCCGCTGCCGCCCATCGCGGAGGTCGCCCGCTATACCAGCCCAACCATGGATCTGGTGCCCTTCCATGCCTGGACAAACTTCTGGGAAAACACCAGCCTGGTCCTCTCAGACCCCAGCACCTATCTTGGAGCGATGAAAGAGCAGTGCTTTTACGAGCCTTTTTTTAATATCCTGCTGTTGGTGCCTCTGGGCGTCTACCTGCGGTATTATTTCAGGCGAAGCTGGTGGCAGGCCATCCTCATCGGTTTTCTGGTGAGCCTGTCCTTTGAGCTGATCCAGCTGAGCGCCCTGTTTGGGATATATCCAAGGCCCTACCGCCTGTTTCAGGTGGATGATCTGATCAACAACACCTTCGGCGCTCTGGTGGGTTTCTGGATCACACCGGTTTTCAGCTTTTTTCTGCCCTCGCGGGACCGGCTGGACGAGGTATCCTACAAGCGGGGACGCACCGTTACCTATATGCGGCGGGGCTTTGCCTTTCTCTTTGACTGGGCCATTCTCACCGGGGTTCTGCACCTTGCCGGGCGGGTGTTTGGCAGCCCGACCTTAAGCGATATGCTGGCAATGGACGGCAAACGCTCGGTGGTGCTTTACATCATTGTTATTGTCCTGTATTTCATTCTGTTACCGTGGCTGACCCGGGGAAGGACCATTGGAAAATTTTTGGTTGGTATCCGGCTCATGTCCGAAAATAAACGCCCGCCAAAGCTTTTCCAGTACATCCTGCGCTACGGCCTTCAGTATCTCCTGGTCATACCAGCCCCCTTTATCGCCATGAAGGTCTATGAGCTCCTGCCCCTGTACACCGGGGCCGCCCATACCATCCTCATGGTGATCGCCCTGGCCTTTGGTTTGGTCTTTGCTGTTTTCATCGTTCAGCTGCTCATCTCTGTCTTTACCCGTGAGACTCAGATTTTTTACGAGTCTCTGAGCCATACGATCAATGTGAGCACTGTGCGAAATGGGCGGCGGAAAAGGCGGCAGCGTTAATGACATCCATATTACTAAAAGCAGCCGCATTTATTCTAGGGAGAGCGCAATGGATACTGTCACCAAGATTATGCTGAATATTACCCTGACGTCAGCCATTGTGACAGGATTCTGCGTTTCTGAGAAAAGCGGCACACTCTTTACCCTGGTGCTGTTTAGGTTTTTCTGCAATGTGGGGATGTATCTTGTGGGCTTTGTGATCAGTATACGCAAAGGCAGGGCAAAAAAGGCGCTGTATACCCTGAATATGCCGGGGTATAATGTCCTATTTCTACCTGCCGCTGCGGCAAGTACTGGTCATTTTGCTCTTTTCGCCGATCACAGTACTGTCGCCAGTATTTACAGAAAAATGCGGGGGTGACGCGGGCCTTTCCAGCTTTGCGGGCTCGGTGTCTATTTTGGTCAGCATTGTGATTATGGTAACACTGATCGCAGCCGTGCACATCGGCTAAGGACAGAAGCCTTGTTTTATGCTATAATGAAGATATAAAATTTTACAGAGGAGAGTCGAGGATGCGAGAAAAGAGCGTTTCATTTTTATGCACACTGCTGGTTTTGATGGCCTGCTTTTGCGTATCAGTTTTTGCCGAGGAGACCATCACCGTGACCACGAGCCCGGCCGATACCATTACCGATACCTCCGCTATTTTGAGAGGGGTATATTATACCGATGGTGCAGACATTACCGAACGCGGCTTTGCCTATAAGCCAGCCGAAACTGGCGATGAAGACTATAAAAAAGTGGTAATGCATGGCGACAACAGCGTCACCAAGTTCGGCTATACGCTGGATACGCTGATTCCGGATACGGCTTACACCGCCATGGCCTATGTCAAGACCGAATCGGGCGTGCACTATGGCCTCGAAATTGAGTTCCGCACTCTGGCGGCGCCTGCCAAGCCCAGCGAAGCGGCCGGGGAAACACCGGAAACTGGGATAGTGGAAGATGCCCTGACAGCTGCGATGCCCATGCTGCTGATGCTGTCCATGGCGCTGTCCTCCATGGTGCTGTTTAAGAATAAAGCACGATGAAAATCGCAGTGATTGGTTACAGCGGATCAGGCAAGTCGACGCTTGCTAAACATCTGGGGGAGGAGACCGGGTATCCGGTGCTCTATCTGGATAAGGTCAACTTCCTTCCAGGCTGGCAGGAGCGGGACCGCGCAGAAGCGAGGGCGGTGGTCACAGCCTTTATGGCTCAGGACGACTGGATCATCGACGGCAACTACGGTGATCTCCACTGTGGACTTCGCATGGCTGCGGCGGATAAGATCATGATGCTTTGCCTGCCGAGGCGGGTCTGCTTTCCGAGAGCCTGTCTGCGCTATCTCAAGTGCAGGAACCAGGTCCGGGAGAGCATGGCGGAGGGCTGTGAGGAAAAATTTGACTATGCCTTCGCCAAGTGGATTTTAAAGGACGGGCGCAGTAAACGCCACAGGGACTGGTACCGCAGTCTCCAGGAAGCCTACCCCGAAAAGGTTCTTTTCTGCCAGAACAGCCGGGATGTCAGGAAACTGCTAGAGAGCGGGAAAATATGGCAGTCTGAGTGTTGAGACAGCATCGCAGCAGCGGAGCTGTCTCTTGTTTTTTTGATGGCGGCCCCCTTGCCCGGATACAGGCTGAACACTGTCCCATCCCGCTTAAAAAAAGATAAAGGCAGCCTGGACTATAAATAATCTTCAAGGCTGCCTTTATTTGATTATGCCTCGCCCTTTAAATGCTCCAGAATCTGGTCGGCGTTTTCGGCGGGCTTTACTTTTTCATAAACCTTTTCGATCATACCAGCTTCGTCAATGATGTAGGTGGTGCGCACAATGCCCATATAGGTTTTGCCGTACATTTTCTTTTCCTTCCATACATCATAGGCCTGGATAACCTCGGTTTCCGGGTCGGAGAGCAGCAGAAAGGGCAGCTCATACTTCGAGGCAAAATTGGTGTGCGAGCGGGTGCTGTCCTTGCTGACGCCAATGACAACCGCGCCCAGAGCCTCAAATTCAGAATACGCGTCCCGGAAAGTGCAGGCCTGGGTGGTGCAGCCCTTTGTATTGTCCTTGGGATAAAAATAAAGAATAACCTTTTTTCCTTTAAAATCAGAAAGGCTGACCGGATGGTTGTCTTTATCAGGCAGTGTGAAATCCGGGGCCTTGGTACCTTGCTGTAACATCATTTGCTCCTTTTCTTACTTTTCTTAATAGGATACCCTTATTTTACACTTTGGAACGGTGCCATGCAACAAAACTTTAAAAAAATTAATAAGGTACCTTGACAAATCTATAAAAAGGGTGTAAAATTCAATCGTAAGGTACCTGAATAAAAGAAGCGGCGGCGGAACGCCCCCGCTTCACGAATCGAAAAGGAGATAAAAAATGAACGAACTCAATGAAAAATTAATGGAACAGTTCAGAAAATACCAGGTTTTAATGCACCAGGGAATGCGCCGCTTTGCGCCGAGAGGGCCAAAGGAAGACCCACACCACGGACAGGGAAAAGTGCTTGTGATGCTGGCTGAAAATGACGGCGTCAGCCAGAAGCTGCTGACTGAGCAGTCCGGCATACGCCCGGCGTCTCTGAGCGAGCTGATCATCAAGCTTGAACGGAACGGGCTGGTGGAACGCCAAAGAAATGAAGAGGACAAGCGAAACAGGAACGTTTATCTGACAGAGGAAGGAAGAGCGCTGGCAGAAACCATCAAAAGCCGAAAGGATGAATCCGCAGATTTTCTTTTTGATGTTTTATCGGAGGAAGAAAAAGAAACCCTCACGGTGCTTTTCGATAAGCTGATTACCTCACTGGAAGATAAAGTAGCGGATATGGATGAAGAAATGCCACCGCTTGCCCCGCCGCATCCTCATTTACCGCACGGAGGTCCCCATGGCCCGCATCATGGCCCTCATCATGAGCACTTTGGCGGCCCGCACGGTCCTCATCACGGCCCCGGCCCCCATGATCCAGAGCATCCGCAGCCTCCGCGCCATCCAGAAGCAGAGGAAGAGGATAAAATTGTACTGGATGTTCTTAATGAAGAACAAGAAGAGGAATAATTCGATATGATTTACCCGGTTTTGTATGCGAATGGGGCAACAAAACCGGGATTTTTTTGTCAAAATATATCTGCAAATCTATTTTACAAAAGGAAATGAATCCGATATAATTGATTTACAAGAAACGTAAACCATTGCAACGGCACCGGATATTTTGTTTTAACAAAAATTCAAGCGATTTTATTTTGAAATGAGGTACGAGATGTTTACAGCGTTTAACTTAACAATGGATGAAAAAGAGATGGCCCGGCTGGAAAAGGGAGCGCCATGCTCGGATGCGGATGAAAGTGTGAATCAGGCGAAAGTTGTGGAGGAACTGAAAAAATACCTCGGAATGGGGGCCGCTTTTGACGGCGAGGCTCTGCTTTCCGAGTGGTTTCCGGAGCTCAAATTCCAGGTGTTTTTATCCCACGCTCTGGCAGATGGGCCTTTGGCGTCCAGGCTTGAGCGCTGGCTTCAGAAAGAGCTGGGAGTTTCAGTCTTTGTGGATTCGTGGATCTGGCAGGCAGCAGACGAGCTGGTAGCCGGGGGATTTGCGCCCGGCCATGTCTACCCTGTCCTGCACATGGCCTTGGGCAAGATGATCGCCCAGTGTGAGTGTGTGATTTTCCTGAACCCATATCATTCGCTGAAGAAGGAGGGAACCGTTGAAGAAACACCGTGGATTTACGCAGAACTTCAGACAGCCCGTATGACGCGGAAGAAAAAGCCGGAGCGCTTTAAGAAATTTCATTTTGCCGTCACGCTCGGCACCCAGTTAAAAATAGAGTTTGATCCGCAGCTGCCTAATTTGTTACTTTTAAGCGCGGAGGATCTCGAAAAATGGTGCAGCCAGCAGCATATTGTCTCAGAGGATGTCTATCATTTGGATTTGCTCTATCTTCAAAAGCAAATTATTATCTAAATTTAAAATGCCATCTGACGAATTTCTCCGTCAGATGGCGTTTCGCTTATTTGGCGGCAATGGGGAAGCAGCATTCTGTTACCCATTTTTCAGGCTCACTGGTATCGCCAGGCCCCACATGGTAGACATTGAACATGGGGCCGTTGGTTCGTTAGCCGTTTTCCTCAATCCACCTCATGGCTGTGATGTTGACATCGGTGATCTGGTCATAGGCGCCAGTGAAAGTGACGCTTGCCACCAGGCGGGCGGGCAGTTTTTTAAAATAGACGTGCCCGGTATCCTGGTAGCTGCCAATGACAGACACCTGAACTTCTACATCCGGGTTGGCTTCATTGTATTCTGCATCGTGGTAGGTCGCGGTGCTGAAGGGCGGGGTGGCGAACTTGGGATGCTGGGGTGCGATTTCAGCGTGCAGCTTTTCCCAGAGTCGGCCTTCTTCAGTGTAGGTACTCAGGGTATCACGCAGGCTTGCAACCTGACAGGAGGGTAATTCTTTTGCAACAACGATATAATTTTTCATGATTTCTTCCTTTCTGCGAAGCCTTTCGCCAGCGGCTTTCAGCTGCCAGAGCTGAACCTGCAGTTTTTCAGCTTCCTTCAGCTTCTTCTGGTAGCAGGCTTCAATGTGCGTTTCAAGAGCCTGGGAAGTGCTGCTGCTTTCAAGAATTTCACCGATGGCTGTCAGGCTCAGGCCCATGCGCTGCAGAGAGACAATGGTGCTGACAGTCGTCAGCTGAGAAGCTGTGTAGTAACGGTAGCCGGTAAAGGGGTCAACCCGTTCTGGAAGCAGAAGCCCCATCTCCTCAAAATGGCGCAGCATTCGGACGCTGACGTGGCAAAGTTTAGAAAATTCTCCAATTTTCAGCATATTCCCATCTCCTTTCAAAGTTGGTTTTCTTGAGCTCATCTTTAGTATAATCCCTCACATAATGGCAGAGTCAAGGAAGAAAATAAAGTTTTTCAGTCCAGTAAATAGTGCAGCAACCGTTCAGGGTCATCGAGGAACATTTTGGTCAGGCAATAGGGCTCGGTATCTCTGTAGGAGGTCAGGGACAGACGGCCATCGGGGGATAAAACATAAATATCTGCATTGGGGCAGGCCAGCAGAATGGGAGAGTGGGTCGCGACAATAAACTGGGAGCCGTCCCGTGCCAGGTTGTGGATCAGGGATAACAGTGTCATCTGGCGTGAGGCGGACAGGGCGGCCTCGGGCTCGTCTAGAATATAAAGTCCCTTGCCTCGGAAGCGGCTCTGGACCAGTGCCAGAAAGCTTTCGCCGTGGGACTGGGCATGAAGAGAGCGACCGCCGTAGCTTTTGTACAGGCCAGTCCCTCCGGGTTCATTCTCCATCCGGTCAATTTCTGCCGCAACATTGTAAAAGCTCTCAGCTCTTAGAAAGAAATTGTCTTTGGGAAGGGCGAGGCCCTTGGTCAGATTGATGAACTGGTACAGGACAGAGTGGGTATCGTGGGAATGAAAATCAAAATTCTTTGACCCGCCCTCTGGGTTAAAGCCATACCTCACCGCCAGCGCCTCCAGCAGGGTAGATTTGCCGGTACCGTTTTCGCCGCAGAAAAAAGTGACGTTCTTTTCAAAGAAAAAGGGCTCAAGCTGCTGAATGACTGGCAGGTTGGAAAGATAGCTCTGAGTGTAGGCCGGATCGTTCCGGTCAATGGAAAAGCCACTGAGATAAAGGGTGCTGAACATTGGATACCTCCTCGATGTATCGGTTGTCTTTATTGTACCAGTTAAAGGACAAAAAGCAAAACCAGAATGCCGCGGTCCTCTTATATGAATGTCAAGCGTGAATTGTTAAATGTTTGTTAAATCTTCGGCAGTCTATTGTGTTTTGGCAGTCACTCTTTTATAATGACATCAACAGATTGTTTGGAGAAATGATGATGAACAATGCCGTTGTTGCCCTTGTCTTTATAGACAATATCCGCATTGAGAATAGGTGAGACGCAGCCTGTACCCTCAGGGATACGGGGTGTGTCTTTTTGCGTGACGGTGGTTCATCTGGTAGGAGGAAAGTGAAAAGTTATGGGTGTTACTGATGTTTTGGGTTTACTCGGAGGGTTAGCCCTGTTTCTGTACGGAATGCAGATGATGAGCTCGGGTCTTGAAGCGGCTGCGGGCAATCGTATGAAGCAGATACTGGAGCGGCTGACCGCCAACCGGTTTCTGGGAGTGGCCGTTGGGGCGGCCATCACGGCGGTCATTCAGTCTTCATCCGCCACAACCGTCATGGTTGTTGGCTTTGTGAACTCAGGGATGATGACTCTGATTCAGGCGGTCTGGATTATTATGGGCGCCAATATTGGTACGACGATTACGGGCCAGCTCATCGCGCTCGATGTGGGGGCGCTGGCGCCGCTGTTCGCTTTTTGCGGCGTGGCATTGGTGGTTTTTACCAAAAAGGTTAAGCTGCACCACTGGGGCCTGATTGTCGCCGGGCTGGGGATTTTGTTCATCGGTATGGATATGATGAGCACAGCGATGATGCCGCTTCGTGACTCACCGGCCTTTGTCAATCTGATGACCCGGTTTTCAAACCCGGCCCTCGGGATTCTGGCAGGGGCTGTTTTTACCGCTGCGATTCAGTCTTCATCCGCTTCAGTCGGAATTTTGCAGGCGCTGGCCGTCAGCGGCGTAATCGGCCTGCCAAGTGCGGTGTATGTGCTGTTTGGACAGAATATCGGGACCTGTATTACCGCGGTGCTGGCGTCCATCGGCACCAGCCGCAACGCCAAGCGCACCACAGTCATCCATTTACTGTTTAACATCATTGGAACGGTTGTTTTTACAGTCATTTGCATGCTGACGCCGCTTACGGCCTTTGTCGAGTCCCTGTCTCCGGCAAATCCAGCAGCCCAGATCGCCAATATGCACACACTGTTCAATATTGCGACAACGCTGATGCTGCTGCCCTTTGGCACGCTCCTGGCAAAGGCGGCGGTCAGAATTCTGCCCGAGCGCCCTTCAGAAAAAAGCGGCGAGCACCAGCTTTTATACATCAAGCCTGTTGAGGCTTCGCTGGAATACCAGATGGGTACCTCTGCCATTATCGTGAACGGTGTGTGGCGTGAACTGCGGCGCATGGCGAAAATGGTCACAGAGAACCTGGAACAGGCATTTCAAGGGGTTTTGGAAAAAAGCAGCCGCTATACAGAGGATGTGGCAAAATCAGAAGAGTATGTCAATTATCTGAATACCGAGATTTCCAGGTACATTTCGCATGTCATAACCTATGAGCTCAATGAAGAAGATGGGGTTCTGGTTTCCGCGTTTTTCAAAATCTGCGGCAGCCTTGAGCGCGTGGGGGACCATGCGGTCAATATCAGTGAACAGGCCAGGCTTCTGGAGGAAAAACATATCGGATTTACAGAGGAGGCCCAGGAAGAAATGCGGTCGCTTCAGCAGGTTAGCATTGGCGTGCTGGACTCACTCAGCCGGCTGGAGGCCATTACTGAAAAGAGGCTGACTGAAATTGCCGATTATGAACAGAGAATGGATGATTTGACACTTGATTACCAGAGAAACCAGATTGCCCGGATGCGAAAAGGCCTCTGTTCGGACGAAGCCTGTGTGATTTATTCCGAAATACTTATGGATATTGAGAGCATCGGCGATCATATCCTGAGCATCGGCGAGGTGCTGGTGCAGGCCAGCGCCTCCAAAACAACGGTCGATATGGAACAGGAAGCTTATGCGAGGTAAGGATTAATATGGAAACTGAAAAACGGCGGGCTTTTATCATTGATTTTATGTATTTTGCCATTCTTGCGCTTCTGTGCTTTGCGGTACTCAAATATGCCATGCCGTTGCTGGCTCCTTTTATCATCGGCTTCGCTCTGGCCTATCTGCTGAAAGGGCCAATCCGCCTGTTGTCCGGAAAACTGCGCCTGAACGGGAAAATATCGGCGATTGTGGTGGTGCTTGTCTTTTACGGTACCATCGGCACGCTCATTTCACTCCTCGGGGTTAAGGCATTTGCGGCTTCCAGAGAGCTGATTTTTAATCTGCCCCAGATTTATGCCCTCCATGTGGAGCCAGTGCTCATGGGGATTTTTGACGGGGTAGAGCAGTCAGTGCTCAGGATGGATCCCGCCCTGGTAGCAGCCCTTGAGGAGATGTTTAACCGTCTGGTGCAGTCTCTGGGGCAGATGGTTTCCAGCTTGTCCATGGGGGCTATGGGCACCGTATCGGATATTGCGTCTTCGCTGCCCGGGCTTTTTATCAAGCTGCTGTTACTCATTATTTCCACCTTTTTTATCGCCATCGACTATGACCGTCTGACAGGCTTTGTCATGCACCAGTTAAATGGAAAGACCAGGACAGTTTTTGTTCAGATCAAGGAATACGTGGTGGGAACACTCTTTGTGTGTATCCGCTCCTATGCGCTCATCATGAGCATTACCTTTGTTGAGCTCGTTATTGGCCTGACCCTCATCGGTGTCGACAATGCTCTGATCATCGCCTTTGTCATTGCGGTGTTCGATATTCTTCCGGTACTGGGCACAGGTGGTATCATGATCCCCTGGACGGTGATTACAGCCCTGCAAGGGAACTATCCGCTGGCATTGGGGCTGCTGCTGGTCTATCTGGTGATCACAGTGGTACGAAACATTATTGAACCGAAAATTGTGGGAAGCCAGATCGGCCTTCATCCGGTGATTACGTTGGCCAGCATGTTTGTGGGTCTGCAGCTTTTTGGCGTTGTAGGGCTTTTCGGTTTTCCGATCGTGCTCTCACTGCTGTGCCATCTGAACGAAACGGGCACCATCCACCTGTTTAAGCCAGTGGAGGATACCCGGTAGGTTAAAGGGATTGCTTTAGAGATTAAAAGGAGAGGCTGCGGCAAAACGCCGCAGCCTCTCCTTTTTCTTTAAGCTTCGATAATTTCGCGCTGTGCTTTTTTGGGAAGGCTTTTGAGGACTGTCTCGTAGGCGCTGTCGAGCATTTTTTGAACCGTGTCCTCTGGCACGCCGCCTTCGAGGTAGAGCGTGTTCCAGTGAACTTTATTCATATAATAGCCGGGAATAACCGTGCCGGGATAAGCGGCCCGGAGAGTCAGTCCCTCCTCAGGCGGCAGTTTCATGGTGACGATGGGATCACCGGTTTTATGCTCCCCCATATAGGCGAACATTTTTCCATGAAGCAGATATTTCATCGCCTTCCATTCGGCCTGCCAGACCTTCTCGACACCCTTTTTATCCAGACAATAGGCGTCGATCCATGAAGCGTTATTCATTTATTTCCTCCGCCAGCTCTTTGGCCAGGAATTGGACATAGGGAAGCGGGCACATGGTGCGCTCGGCGGTCGCCTCAATGCTTAACCCCTGGGATAAAAACCGCTTGATCACCAATGAGAGAGGCTCTCCAACCTCGATAATGTGGTGATCAGGGTCATAAAAGCGGATCACCCGCTGTCCCCACGCCTGGGTAAACATTGGCCGTACCAGCGCGGCGCCCCAGCTTTCCAGAACCTTGAGAAATCCGTCCAGATCATCCTCTTCAAAGTACAGCTCCTTATCATTGCCGCCAAAGCAGACAGCATTTTCCGGTTTGTCGATGAATTCCAGCCAGGTTTCCTTTGTCTGGAGAGCCACGCCGCAGTCATAGCTGACATTGACGCCCAGATCCATGGCAACCTTGAGCCCCAGAAGCTTTTCATAAAAAGCGCGGGATTTTTCCATATCGGATACGACAAGCATGAATGCATTATATTTCATATAATCTCCTTTACCGGTGGTGTCAATCTTTCCAGTTCCACCATTTTAGTTTTTCAGGCTCATGCTCGGTATTCTCAGCGAAGTAAACCGCCAGCCGGTAAACATAGAGAACACATCGGTCCAGCTGCTCACCCCTCTGCCGGCATTCTCTGCGATACATCGCCTCAGGGTCCGCCCCCTTCAGCGAATTGACCGTGCTGTAGCCAAGCTCCAGAAGATGCCTCTCCATATTTGGTCCAACGCCGGGAATGGTTTGTAAATCACTTTTCACGAGCATCACCTCTTTGTTCTGTTACTATAAACTAAAACTTGTAGGATTCATTGTAAAAATCCGACATGTGAGCATAGTATTTTGTCGGTGATATACCGCAGACTGCCTTAAAATCATGGTTGAAATGCGATTGGTCATAGTAGCCCAGCGCGTGCGCGAGCTTTGTGAAAGCGACTGGATCTTTTTCCATGCGCTGCATGGCGAGGTTGATGCGGGTCAGCCGGGTAAAGGTTTTGTAGCGCATTCCCAGAGCTTCTGTTATGAGACGCTGGAGGTGGCGTTCGGAATATCCGATTTTTTCAGCCGCAGTGCTGACCGTGGACTGGCAGCTGACATGCTTCAGAATGGGCGAAAGGGGCCGGGGATTGCCGGGCATTTCCGCTAAGGCGGTCAGAAGCAGTGTGTCAATCGCATTGCTGAGGTAAGCCACCCTTTGGCTTTGCTCAAAGGCATTCTTTATCCCAATGCTCAGGGAAGGACACACGAGCTCAAGCGGTTCCCTGCGGTCTGTAAAATCTTTGAGGTTCAGCCCCAGAAGCCGGTTCGCGCCGCCGGGAAGGAACTCGATAAAAAAACGCAGGGGGATGTTTTCAGCATCGCCGAAAACCACCACCGTTTTGGTGGTAGGGCCCCAGAAACAGCCGGACAGGGCTCTGCCGTCATAAGAAAAGACAACACAGCCGCTGGCATCGGGAATCAGCGTCAGCTTTTCAGGAAGGTGGCTTTTGGGCTGTGCTCCCTGGGCGCAAAAGGTGTAATGCGCGATATAAGGCCTTAGTAGTGGATGAGGCGCGATGTAGAGATGTGTGGGGGTGTGGGCCAGAATGGATAATTCCGGCCGTTTTTCAGGCTGCTGCATGGTGTTCCTCCTGTTGTAGTGAGTCCATTATACCTGAAATAACTTAAGTGTTCGATGATAAAATAAAAAATGGCTTGACCTTGTCATCATGTCAAGGTATAAACTACAGATGAACCGGTTCAGAAAATGAATGACACAGGAGGTAAGGATGTTCACCATTGGAGAATTTTCAAAGCTGGGGCGTATTTCACCGCGTATGCTCCGGTATTATGACGCCATGGGGTTGCTTCGGCCCACCCATACTGGTGAAAATGGCTACCGTTATTACGAAGCCGCGCAGCTGGAAACCCTGGCGGAGATCGAGACACTGAAGGACTACGGCTTCGCCCTGTCTGAAATCGGCGAGCTGCTCACTCTGTCCGGGCAGGAGCTGGCTGTAAGACTCCACCGCAGGCGGTTGGCGGCCTATGATGAAATATATACCCTCAGAAAAAAGCTCCGTCAGATGGAGGACGCCATGATGAAAATGGAAAAATGCAATTTGTTAAAGGACCAGTATCACGTTATTGTAATGGAAACACCAGCACAGCGGGTTTACGGTATCCGCCGGAAAATTAACATCAGCGAAACCGGAGACCTGTTTGAGGAGCTGTATAAAAAAGTCGATGAGCTGGGGCTTACGCGCTGCGGCGCAGCGCAGCAGGTTTATCTGGGTGAGGAATTCAGCTATGAAAGTATGGATATCGAGGCTCAGGTAGAAGTAAGCGGTGAACACCCGGACGTTAAAGTCATACCGGCGCGCCTGTGTGTTGCCACTACCCATATCGGCCCCTTTGAGGGCCTGCACAACGCTTATGACGCGATCTGCTCGTGGCTGGCCGAGCACCCTGAATATAAGGTAATCGGCCCCTCGGTCGAACGCTACCTGAAGGATGTGGATATGGTTAAAGATGAGGAGGAGCTGGAAACAGGGATTTTATTTCCAGTACAAAAGCTGCAGTAAGCAAAATGAGAAGATGCGGTGTTTCGCCGCATCTTCTCTCTGAACGTTCTTCTGGGCTCTCTATACTTCAATTTTATCGGCATGGTCCATCCAGGGGCTGGTGGTAACCACAAAACGAACCGTTTCAGTGCCCTTATTTTCAAGACGGTGGATTTCTCCCGGCTCCAGATGAATAAAATCACCAGCCGAGTAGGTGCTTTCGACATCATTTACGGTCATGGAGACAGTCCCTTCCAGTATATAAAAGTTTTCTTCCATAATCTCATGGTAATGGGGGGACACCACATTGCCAGGCAGCAGCTTGACAATACCAAAATTTGAGGTCGGACCCATCATCAGGTATTTTGGCCCGTGATCGCCGTGACGGTACGCTTTTTCGTCTTCGTGAAGTGTGAACATAATCAATTTTCCTTTCCGGTGGAGTGGTTTTATTATAAACCATAAAAATAGAAACGGCAAATAAGCCTAAATTTAGCTTGACAGAAGCTTGGATTTATTATAGAATAGCACCAATCCAGAATAATCAAAACGACGAACGAGAGAAGTAGGTAATGACGGGTGTATCCAGAGAGCCGCGGCAGGTGGAAATGCGGCAGCACAGAAATTACTGAATGGACTTGGGAGTGCGGTCTGAAACCATGAGGGAGTATGCGCCGACGGGAGCCCCATCCGTTATCAGCGGGGTGCATATGATGGTATGTAAAATGAGTGGGTGTGCTGTAAGGCAGTGCATCAATTTGGGTGGTATCGCAGAAGTTACAGACTTTTGTCCCTTAGCATGGGACAAAAGTCTTTTTTTGATTATTTGGGCAAAATTAACATACAGAAGGAGAAAGAACAATGGCAAAAATACCTTACCGTTTCTATTTAAGTGAAGAGGACCTGCCAAAGCAGTGGTATAACCTACGGGCAGATATGAAGGAGCAGCCAGACCCTCTGATCAACCCAGGCACCATGCAGCCCGCGGTGGAGTCCGACCTGTATCCTGTATTCTGTGAAAAGCTGGCGCACCAGGAAATGGATGGTGAAACCCGGTATTTCGATATTCCAGAATCCGTTCAGGAAATGTATCGAATCTATCGTCCATCCCCGCTGATCCGGGCCTACAACCTGGAAAAAGCGCTGGATACCCCGGCCAAAATCTACTACAAATTTGAAGGCAACAATACCTCCGGCAGCCATAAGCTCAACTCAGCCATCGCCCAGGTGTATTACGCCAAGGAGCAGGGACTGACCAGCCTGACAACAGAGACCGGAGCCGGCCAGTGGGGAACAGCCCTCTCAGAGGCAAGCTCTTATTTCGATATCCCCCTGACCGTGTATATGGTAAAGGTTTCCTATGAACAAAAGCCCTTCAGGAAAGCCGTGATGCAGGTCTTTGACGGAAAAGTAGTGCCGAGCCCCAGTGAAACCACCGACATCGGCCGAAAAATTTTAGCGGAAAACCCGGGAACAACCGGAAGCCTCGGCTGCGCCATCTCCGAGGCCGTGGAAACCGCGGTCAAAACCGAAGGCTGCCGCTATGTGCTTGGCTCTGTTCTCAATCAGGTGCTGCTGCATCAGTCCATCATCGGCCTCGAGAGCAAAAAGGCAATGGAGATTCTGGGAGAATACCCCGATGTTGTCATTGGCTGCGCTGGCGGCGGTTCAAACCTTGGCGGTCTCATAGCGCCGTTTATGCAGGATAAGCTCACCGGAAAAGCCGATCCCAGAATCATTGCCGTCGAGCCCGCGTCCTGTCCGTCGCTGACCCGCGGCCGCTACGCCTATGATTTCTGCGATACAGGCAAGATCACCCCGATGGCGAAGATGTATACCCTGGGCAGCGGTTTTATTCCATCGGCCAACCATGCCGGCGGCCTGCGCTACCACGGGATGTCTCCGATTATATGGAAGCCACCTCTGTAGAGCAGACCCGCGTGTTTGAAGCCGCGGTTTATTTTGCAAAAAAAGAAACCATTCTGCCAGCGCCTGAATCTGCCCACGCCATCCGCGCCGCCATGGATGAAGCCCTGCGCTGCAAGGAAACCGGCGAAGCCAAGACCATCCTCTTTGGCCTGACCGGCACCGGCTATTTTGATATGACCGCCTACTCAGCCTACCTTGAAGGCAGAATGAACGACTATATCCCAAGCGATGAGGATCTGCAGAAAGGCTTTGACAGCCTGCCGAAAATCCCGGGGATTCAAGAGTAGAGGAGAAAAATCAATAAAAAACTACCGTTATAACTGACGGTAGTTTTTTTGTTAAAGTAAAGCATGAATTTGTGAAAGGTCATGTTCGTTATTAAATTGTAGTGCCAGTTCCTGACTGGCAATAATTTCGTCTTCTGGTATATGAAGCAGTTTTCCCATATTTGAGGATAGATAGTTTGCGATATTTTCAATTGATATATTTTTCAACTTACCTTCTGTGTATTTTTTGATTAACCGGTTTCTGCCGCCCACTTCAAAAATTGAAGCCAGTTCTAATTGGTAACCCATTTTGGGAATACGGTAATCTCGTAGACACTGTGCTTTCATTCCCTTAAAAAAAAGAGCGAGGGGATCTTCAGTGACATCGCCTGAATACAGTGTCTCAGACATGATGACTTCACAATAAAACTGTCGAGAATGTTGATCCTCTAACAAATTTTTATAATATGGAATACTGGCAATAAAATGGGTTTGGAAAGCATTAAGATTACTTTCAGAGTGCTGATCAATGTAGGTATTGATGTTTGTAATATAATTATACAAAATGGTTGATGCGATTGACTCCTTTTTTGAGTAATGATACGTCAGTGTTCCTAATGCTATTTCGGCATCATCTGCAATATTTTGCATGAGTGTTTTATTATAACCTTTTGTATAAAACAATTTTTTAGAACTTTCAATTATTTTTCTTTTAGTGTTTTCTCCTTTTTTTTGCCCAGCCATAATCTTCTCCTAAATTAACTGTATTTTCTTGTTTGACTTATTATAACAGATAATGAAAAGTAAACGATACTAAAATAAAAGAAAATAAGTAGGAGTATTTTTTATAAATCGTTTTTGATGATACAAATATGTAATATAGTTGTACTTTATAATGATTTATCCGAATAATT
>OAWD01000617.1_pt1 | contig 22139 bp, 23 predicted proteins | sample 1495361 | NCBI WGS metagenome assembly OAWD01 (sample SAMEA2580130, study PRJEB22360) | human gut metagenome | biome: human gut; feature: human-associated habitat; material: faeces | place: Denmark | collected 2008/2010 | reverse complement strand
GTCCTCGCAGGAACGGCAGCTTTCGCCCGTAAACGCGCCAGCTAAACTAAAGCCTGTTTTCAGCTGCCCGGTTTATAATACGGGCAGCATTATAAAGGAGGTCTGTCTATGTGCGGACGTTACACCCTATTCTCACATAAAACCGATACGGAAGCCCGGAGGCTCTGGCAGGCTCTGATGAGTGCAGAGACCAAAGCACCTGCGTCAAAGGGCGACATCGCTCCCTCCGAGTACGCACCGGTTTATATCGCCGGAGATAAAAACGGAAGGGTGCCAACAGTCATGAAGTGGGGTTATCCCAATCCCTACCGCAAAGCTTTAATCATCAATGCCCGCTCCGAAACACTGCTTGAAAAAGAGACTTTTCGGGAAGATTTTTTAAACCGCCGTTGTCTGGTCCCCGCCGAAGGCTTTTATGAGTGGACGCCGGAGAAAAAGCTTTTTGTTTTTGAGGGCAGCGGCCCTTCCCTTATTTATCTGGCAGGCATCTACCGTGAGACAGGCGATACCCGTGAATTTGTCATTCTGACCAGAGAGCCTGTCAGTCTGGTCGCCGAGATCCACAACCGGATGCCGGTCATTATCCCGAGAGCTGAGGCAGAGGCCTGGCTTTATGATATCAACGCCGCCCTTGAGCTGATCCGCGCAGTGCCGCCTGAGCTGATCCGGCACTGTGTAAGATAACCGGAAAACTCATTTATTCCTATAGGTTTAGTATTCGCCGCATCGCTTAATAGTTTCCTTTTTCGGTTTAAGGGTATATAACCTTTAAACAAAAGATAAGGAGCTGATTAAATTGGCCAAAAAAGTTACAGTTATAGGTGCCGGAACAGCCGGACTTGCTGCTGGTATCCGACTCTTAAAAAACGGCTATGAGGTCGATATCTGCGAACGTCTGCCCCAGGCTGGCGGTAAAATGAACCAGATCAAAGAACAGGGCTTTACTTTTGACGTGGGACCGACCATTGTCATGATGCCCGATATTTACAGAGAAATTTTTGAATACACCGGAAGAAACCCTCAGGATTACATTCCCATGAAACGGCTGGATCCCATGTATGTTCTCACCTTTCCGGACGGCGAGCAGCAGCGGGTATCCTCAGAGCTGACCGAGCTGACTGGTATGCTGGAGGCCATCAGCCCCGAGGATACTCTCGGCTATTTTAACTATCTGGCTGATGTCTACAAACGCTATCTGGTAGCCAAGGATGAGTTCATTGATAAATCCTTCCGGGACCGCGGCGATTTTTACAACCTAAAATCCCTGGCCAACGCCATGAAGCTCAAAACCTTTGACGACGCCTACACCTCGATTTCCAAATTTGTAAAAAATGAAAACCTGCGAAAGGCTCTGGCATTCCAGACCCTGTATATTGGCATTTCACCCTACCAGGGCCCCTCGATTTACACCATCATTCCCATGATCGAGCTGCTCTACGGTGTTTGGTACATGCCCGGCGGCATGTATAACATGGCTGAGAGTATGGTACGTCTCTTTGAAGAGCTTGGCGGAACCCTGCGGCTGGACACACCGGTTGACTGCATCGACATTGAAAACGGCCGGGCTGTAGGCGTCCACATTGGTGATACTGTGGAATCTCCAGACTACATTATCTGCAGTGCAGATTTCCCCTATGCCATGAAATCCCTGGTTCATAACAAAGAGGCAAAAGGCAAATATACGGACGATAAGATCGACGAGCTGGAATACTCCTGCTCCTGCTTCCTGCTCTACCTGGGGCTGGATAAAAAAATCCCGAACCTGGCAGTGCACAATATTCGGTTTGGCGGCGATTTTGACCAGAATGTCCGTGAAATTTTTGAAACCTACACGCTGCCCGAGGATCCCTCAATCTATTTGTACCTGCCCTCAAAAGTTGACCCATCCATGGCCCCCGAAGGCTGTGAAGCGCTTTATGTTCTGGTGCCTGTATCCGAGCTCTCCAAAGGCAATATTTTATGGGACAACCGAACCATCAAGGCCTATCGTGAAAAAATTTTGGACAAGCTTTCTGCCATCCCTGGACTCGAAGATATCGAAAGCCATATCGTCTTTGAGAAAAGCCTGACCCCGCTGGACTTCCAAGACACCTTCCACGCCTATAAGGGTGCGACCTTTGGGCTGAAGCCAACGCTGTTCCAGAGTAACTATTTTCGTCCCCACAACAAGGCCGACCACTGTGAGGGGCTTTACTTCTGTGGCAGCAGTGTACATCCTGGCGCCGGGGTTCCCATTGTCCTCACCTCAGCTAAGCTGGCGGTTGATGAGCTTTTAAAGGATGACGGACTGCTATGAACGCCTCTATCGAACGTGATTACGCCTTCTGTGAGGAAGTGATCAGGAAAATTTCAAAAAGCTTTTACCGGGCTTTTTCGGCGCTGCCCCGACAAAAGGCTCTGTCTATCTTTGCTATTTATGCTTTTTGCCGCAAAGCTGACGATCTGGCTGATGTCCAAAGAGACCGTCGCGGGCTTGAAGCTTTTCAGAAAACCTTTGAGTCCTTTAAAAACGGGAGCACCCCGGATGAGCCCATGTGGCGGGCGCTCCGGCACACAGCTGAGCACTACCCTATCAGCTTACTCCCCTTTGATGACATGCTCACCGGCCAACGCATGGATCTCAGTTTTAAACAGCCTTCCACTCAGGCTGACCTTGAGGACTACTGCTACTACGTGGCTGGCAGTGTCGGGCTCATGATCCTGCCTGTGCTCTCAAAGCATCACCGGCTTTTAGAGCAAAACGCAGTGGATCTTGGCAAGGCTATGCAGCTGACCAATATCCTCCGGGACGTGGGTGAGGATCTGGAAAACAAACGGGTGTATATTCCCCGGGAAATCCAGTTGCTTTACGGTTACTCCGACGAGGAGTTGTGTGGACAGACCGTCAACCACACCTTTAAACAGCTCTGGGAATACGAGGCCCGAAGATCCGAGTTCCTCTATAAAAAAGCACTGATGGGGCTTCCTCTGTTTGACGCGGACAGCCGCCTGCCTGTCCTCCTGGCCACTGTCCTCTACCGCCAGATACTGACCGCTGTCCGGGACAACCGATACGACTGCTTCAGCAAACGGGCTGTGGTGCCAAGGGAACGGCAGCTTTTACTCTACCGCCAAAGCACTGAGGTGGTGCGAAATTTAAGAGGTAAACCTTTATGATCGACACAAACCTTCTCGGGATCATCCTGTCTTTTATCTATGTTTTTATCATATTGGGGCTGTCCACCCTGCTGCAAAAGCGGGGCCTGTCCACAGAGGGCTCCCGCAAGCTTGTGCATATCGGTGTATCTAACTGGTGGCTCATTGCCATGGCCTGTTTTAATAATGTGATATGGGCATCCCTTGTGCCGGCAGTCTTTATTGTACTCAACGCTATTTCCTATCGGAAGGATCTGTTCAGCGCCATGGAACGCCACGAGGGCAAAGGGGATCTGGGTACTGTTTATTATCCCGTCTCCCTGCTGATTTTAACCATCCTATGCTTTGGCGGCTACAGCCTGCCCTACGCCGGGGCCCTGGGAGTCTTTGTCATGGGATACGGTGACGGACTGGCCGCCGTCATCGGAAGACGTTTTGGCTTAATGAAGTACCATATCTTCGGCAACACCAAAATCTAAACCATCAGCCTGACCATGCTGATGGTTTCATTTCTGGTCTGCGCCGTAATCCTCTGGGCTGCAACACCGGTCTTTTTGGGGACCATCCTGCTTCAGGCTCTGATTCTTGCTGTTTTTGCTACAATAGTAGAGGCGTTTTCCCCCTTTGGGCTTGATAACCTGACTGTTCCTCTGCTTACCTTTTTCTTATACCAGCTGTTTTTTTAAGGAGTAATCAATGAAAGCTTTACTACTCGGCGTCCTTCTGAGCGCCCTCATTGGCTTTTCAGCCTATAAAAAAAAGGCCCTGAGCCTAAGCGGCTTCACAGCGGCCGTGGTGCTTGGCACCGTTATTTACCTCTGCGGCGGCCTCCTGTTCTGGCTGACCATGATCGCCTTTTTCATTTCTTCCAGCCTTCTGACTTTTATCAAATCTAATAAAAAGGGAGCTGCTCAGCAGTTCAATGAAAAGGGCGGTCAGCGCGACGCTGTACAGGTCTTTGCCAACGGTGCCCCGGGCATGGCTGCAGCAATTCTCTTCTGGTTTTATCAGAATCCTGTTTTCCTTATCATTTTTGCTGCCTCCTTTGCTTCCTCCAATGCGGATACCTGGGCCTCGGAGATTGGCGTTTTAAACCGGAAGCCGCCGGTTTCAATCATTGGCTTTAAACCCATGGAGGCTGGTACTTCAGGCGCTGTGAGTCCTTTGGGGATGGCCGCCTCCTTTGCCGGCGCGCTGTTCATCGCTCTGGTTTTCTGCCTGTCCGGCGGGTTGTTCTGGGGGCTTCCGGTTCTCCGTCTTTCATGGCTGCTCATCATCACCGTCAGCGGCTTTCTGGGCTGTGTGACCGACAGTATTCTGGGCGCTGTGGTTCAGGCACAGTACCGCTGTTGCAGCTGTGGCCGCCTGACAGAAAAGACTGAGCATCACGGCGAGGCTGCGGTGCTGGTTAAAGGCTTTAAAATTATGAACAATGATGTCGTCAATTTTCTGAGCAGCTTAGTAGCCGGGCTGATCGCCAGCGTCTTTTTTAATCTTTTATAAAAGCGTAAATAGAAAGACCATTTTCCCGCTGGAAAATGGTCTTTTCTAATGCTCTCCTGAAAAAAGGTCAATGAGCGACTCAGCGATGATCAGGTCTTCAGGCGTTGTTATCTTAATATTGTTGTAGTGACCCCGGACAATTTTGACCGGCACACACATGCGCTCAACCAAAAAGGCGTCATCGGTGCCCTCCACATCCTCCTGGATAGCCTTCTCGTGGGCGTCCAGAAGCAGATCATAGGTGAAGGTCTGGGGCGTCTGGATCTCAAAGAGAAAGTCCCTGTTGGGCGTATATTCCACAAAGCCGTCCTTCTCGACAACCTTAATGGTGTTTTTGGCTGGTACGGCCACAATGGTGGCCTTGTGCTGGATGGTTTCATAGATGCTTTGAACAATGATGTCCTCCTTGATCAAAGGTCTTGCACCGTCATGGACCAATACAATATCGGTCTGAGGGCTGACCTTTTTCAGCCCCTCATAAACAGACTTCTGACGGGTCGATCCGCCTTCCACCAGCTTGATTTTGGAGTAGCTGTGAGGATTTAAAACCTGCTGGCGGCAGATTTTAAATTCATTTTTATTGATGACCAGAATAATCTCATCTATGAGGGAGCAGCGCTCAAAAACATCCAGCGTATAGGACAGAATCGGCTTTCCCCGCAGGGTCAGGTACTGCTTGTTGATGGGCGCATTCATGCGCGTTCCCTGACCGGCGGCGGGGATAATGACACTGGTTTTTATCTTTTCCATACTTTCACCATCCCAATTCTTTAAGGCCGTCAATGACTGCTGCTTCCTCTGTCTCAATAGTAATGAGGCGTTCCTCTGGTTTTTCGGTTTGATCCAGAACAAAGATTATTTTGGACGTAAAGGGATAGTCACAAGCCACCTGAGGCCATTCAATGATCAGGCTGCACCCCTCTCTCAGGTAGTCCTCAAAACCCATTTCGTATAGCTCCTCAGGGTCCCCAAGGCGGTACAGGTCAAAGTGATAGACCTTTTTATCCCCGTCCTCATAGGCGTTAACCAGGGTATAGGTCGGACTGCTGACATCGTCAAAGATGCCCATCCCTTCGACAATCCCTTTAGTGACAGCCGTTTTACCAGCTCCCATACCTCCTGTCAGCAGGATGGTATGAGGGCCGCTTAACAGGCTGCCGAAATCTGCTCCCAGCCGTCTTGTGGCTTCAGGAGATTCCGTCTTTATTGTGATTTTCATGAACATTCCTAACTATCCGATTTTTTCTGATCGTCTTCGTCATCGACAATCTCATACTCAACCTCGACCACGTTGTCATCCTGGCCTGTTCCTGCGCTTCCGCCCTTATCCTTGATCACTGCGGATAAAAGCACATAGAGCAGAATGCTGACCACACCGGAGATAAAATTGAGTACAAACGGCAGTACGGGCAGAATAAATAATACCCGGAAAATCCAGGGCGAGACGCCCAGATATTCCCCGATCCCCTGGCACACGCCGGAGATAATTCCGTTTTGCTTGTCTCTGAGCAGACGTTTTTTTCGATTACTCATAAAATTGTATTATCCTTGTATATAACCGCTCATGAAGCGCTGAAGGCGGTCCATGGTCTCTTCAAGCTGCGTGGGCGCTGGCAGAAAAACCACTCTGAAATGGTCGGGCTCTGCCCAGTTAAAGCCTGTGCCCTGTACCAGCAACACGCGTTCCCTTTTGAGGAAATCCAGGGCAAACTGAACGTCGTCCGTGATGTTGAAGCGTTTGATGTCAATCTTCGGGAAACAGTACAGCGCGCCGTCAGGCTTGACACAGCTGATACCCGGGATCTCGTTGAGCCGCTTGTAAACAATGTTACGCTGCTCGTAAAGACGTCCCCCCGGACGCACCAGGTCGTCGATACTCTGATATCCGCCGAGGGAGGTCTGGATAGCGTACTGGGCCGGAACATTGGCACACAGACGCATGGTTGCCAGAAGATTGATACCCTCGATATAGTCTCTGGCCATTTCCCTGTTTCCTGAAAAAACCATCCATCCAACTCTGAAGCCCGGAACACGGTGGGATTTTGACAGCCCATTGAGGGTGACCACCAGGGTTTCATCAGTAAGGGTTCCCATAGGCACATGCTCGATTTCATCGTAAATGATCTGGTCATAAATCTCATCGGAAAAAATGATCAGCTCATTTTCAACCGCAATCTTGACAATTCCCTCAAGGATTTCCCTCGGATAAACAGCCCCCGTGGGGTTGTTGGGGTTGATAACGACAATTCCCTTGGTGTTGGGCGTAATCTTCTTCCGAATATCCTCGAGATCCGGATACCAGTTGGACTCCTCGTCACAGATATAGTGGACAGCCCTGCCCCCTGCCAGAGTGGCGCAGGCGGTCCAGAGCGGATAATCCGGCGCCGGGATTAAAATCTCATCGCCGTCGTCCACCAGTGCCTGCATACAGAAAGAGACCAGCTCACTGGAGCCGTTTCCGATATACACATCCTCCTCATTCAGGTCCATAAGTCCCTTTGTCTGATAATACTGCACAATGGCTTTTCGTGCCGGGAAAATCCCCTTGGAGTGGCAATAAGCCTCAGAGCTTCTGAGGTTATAGCGAATATCACGGATAACCTCGTCCGGAGCGTTCAGGTTGAAGGTCGGCGGATTTCCAGTATTGAGCATGATGATGTCAATCCCCTCCGCCGTCATCCTGTCTGCTTCCTCGACGACCGGACCGCGGATATCATAACAGACGTTGTCCAGCTTTTTGGATTTTTTAAAAGTTCTCATTAATCCTCACCTTCATTTTGGTCAAACATCCTCTCGATGATTTGACGATACCCCTTTCCATGCTTCAGGCAGCGGTTGACACGGCTGATGGTCGCAGAGCTTGCGCCGGTCTGGTTTTCTACGTCGATAAAGGTTTTTCCTTCATATAATAAAAGGGCGATTTGAAAGCGGTTGGCCATATCGTCAACCTCTTTTATTGTGCAGATATCCTCTAACAGTTCAAAACATTCTTCTTCTGATTCGATTGATAGAATGGCCTGAGCCAACATTTTGCGTTTATCATTTGTATCCATGGTTTTACCTCTGTTTTCTTAAATTAAAATCATTATCTTTGATAACACTTAAAATTATCTTATACTCCATTAAAGCGTATGGGATTATTATATCATGCTGAACAGCTAAAGCAAAGAAATATCAAAAAATCACCTTTGTGAAAGGTCTTTCACAAAGACAAGTTCACTGTCAGACGAAAGCGCTTCATCCAGATGGTAACCATCCGCATCAAAGCCTCTTAATGTCTCAGTGCTCTCTGCCCGATTACGGATAATCCAGCCTGCCATCAGGCCTCTTGCCTGCTTGGACTGGGTAGAATGAGTTTTAGGTTCGCCGTTTTTCATGACCTTAAAGGTGCAGGTAATCATTTCATCCGGAGATTTCAGATGCTTTTCGACCGCCCTGCCATACTCGCCGGAGGTCAGGTTCACAATAGGCAGATCTCCCCCACCTGTAATCTCCCGGTAGATCAGATCACCCCAGAAGGCATACAGGGACTGTTTTTTCAGAATTTTATTTTTCATTTCCAGCCGGTAGGGATAAATGCTGTCAAGGGGCTTCAGCACACCGTAGAGGGCATCGAGAATCCGCAGATGCGCATTTGCGTACTGCCAGTCCTCCAGCGTGAAGGTTTCGGCCGCCAGAGCTTTGTACTGCTGTCCATCGTAGGCCAGCAGGGCCGGTGTGCCGTCTGTATCAAACCGAAATGCCGCAAAACGATCTCTGTTGAGAGCTGCCAGCTGATCACTCAGCTGCATTGCCGCCTTAAAATCATCCTCTGTCATGGCTTTAAGAATATCCGCCAGCTCTGCCGTTTTTGCTTCAAACACCGGCAGACTGGTTACCGCACCTGGCAGTTCAAAGGTTCTGAGATTCTTGGCAGGCGATAAAATCATCTTCATCCGTACACACCCTCTTTCGTTTTTGTATTTCTATATAGTATACACTAAAAAAAGCCCTCATACGAGAGCAGATTGATAAATTTTCAAGCTTTATTAAGATACTTTCTCGACAACACGTTCGCGGCTCGGTCCAGGCAGAAGCCCGCCATGGCAGCCAGAATCTGCTGAAACAGAGTCCCGATCATAACTGGAAACATGACCTCGGGCGGAAAATACTGCCCGGCGATCACAGCCCCGGCGCTGATGTTGCGCATACCGCTGTTAAAGATCATGGAGACCCGCCCGTCATTGTCCTCCTTAAAGATTTTGGAGGCCAGAACCCCCCAGAAAAAGCCACTGACTGCCAGCAAAAAGATGACGAGAGTTACCAACAGCAGAGCAGGCGTCATCTGGCTGAAAAAAGGGGCGACCTTGGTAGAGTTGATGATGACGACCAGAATGAGTCCTATTTTACTGAAAGGCGCAAGCTTTGGAGACAGTGTATGCTTGACACGCCCCCTTGTGGCATGATTGAGTGCCATAGCCAGCAGCGCTGGAACAGCGATCATCAGCACCAGATCCTTCATCATGCCGGCAACCGAAATCTCCACTGCCGAACCCATGAGCACATGCAGGCTGAAGGGCACCAGAAAAGGCGCGACCACCGTATCTATGAGAATGATGGAGAGCGTCAGCGCCGAATTGCCGTGGTAAATATTGACCCAGACCAGACTCACAATGCCCGTGGGTACAATAAACTCCAGTACAATCCCGGTGACCAGCAGCGGATCATCAAAAATCAGGCTGCCCACCAGAAAAGCGGTAACCGGCACCACGATATGCAGGATCAGCAGAACCACGATCAGCGAAATCGGATGCATGGCGATCTTCTTCATATCCCGGAACCCGGAACTAAGGCTGCCCGCAAAGGTCATAAAAGCAAAAAGCCACGGTACCAATGGCGCAAACCGACCCAGCCACGCCGCGAAAATAACCCCAATGAACAGACAGGATGGCGTAACCAGCGGCATCCACTTTTCGATAAAAGCATTAAAACGGCTTAAATACTGCATTTTTATCTCTTTTCAATTCTAAATTTACAAACCTTTTAATCATTATACCACGCCCCTCCTGCCCGTATACAATACTTTTCCATGAGAACGTAAACAGATTTTTATTTCCTTTATAGGAAAACCGCTCTGCCTATGCTATAATAAACACAATCGTAAAAAATAAAGAAGGAGAAAGCCATGAAATTATACAATACCCTTACCCAGAAAAAGGAAGCGTTTGTTCCCATTGAAGAAGGCAAGGTACGGATGTACTCCTGCGGGCCGACTGTTTATAATTACTTTCATATCGGCAACGCCCGTCCCTTCATCGTCTTTGACGTGCTTAGACGTTTTTTAGAATATATCGGCTACGATGTCAAGTTTGTCCAGAACTTTACCGATGTGGACGACAAAATCATCAACCGCAGCATTGAGGAAGGTATTACCGCTGCCGAAGTCGCTGACAAGTACATTGCAGAATACTTCAAGGATGCCGACGCTCTGGGCATCCGCCGGGCGGACGTGCACCCGCGTGTCAGCGACCACATGCCCGAGATCATCGAAATGATTAAAGAGCTTGAGGCACGCGGGCTGGCCTACAACGTGGACGGCAATGTCTACTATCAGGTCGACCATTTTCACGACTACGGAAAGCTCTCCAAGCAGTCCATCGACGATCTGAAATCCGGCGCGCGTATCGATGTGAACGACGAAAAACGCAGTCCTCTGGATTTTGCTCTCTGGAAGAAGAAAAAGGATGGAGAACCCTACTGGGAAAGCCCCTGGGGCCAGGGACGCCCAGGCTGGCACATCGAATGCTCCGCCATGTCCCGCAAGCATCTGGGGGAAAGCATTGACATTCACGGCGGCGGCCAGGATCTGATCTTCCCCCACCACGAAAATGAGATCGCCCAGTCCGAGGGTTCCTGTGGCTGCAAGTTTGCCAACTACTGGGTCCACAACGGGTATATCAACATCAACAATGAAAAAATGTCCAAATCCAAGGGCAACTTCTTTACCGTGCGCGACATCGCCAAGCACTATGATTTGGAGGTGGTTCGCATGTTCATGCTTATGGCTCACTACAGAAGTCCTGTCAACTTCTCCGACGAGCTGCTGGGACAAGCCCAGAACGCTCTGGAGCGGCTCTACAATGCCAAATACCAGATGGAATATCTGCTTGAAAACAACAAGTCAGAAGCCGCCAGCGAAGATGAAAAAACATGGATGGACAATCTGGCCCAATACAAAAAAGGTTTTATTGACGCCATGAACGACGACCTGAATACTGCCGACGCCATAGCCGCCATTTTTGAGCTGGTACGGGATACCAACTCCAATCTGAGCGAAGCCTCCTCCAGAGAGGCGGTAAAAGCCGCTCTGGATCTTTTTAAGGAGCTGACCGGCGTTATTGGGCTGGCAGCAAAGGAAAAAGAAACGGATCTGGAAGCTGAGGTTGAAGCCCTCATCGCTCAGCGCCAGGAAGCCCGTAAAAATAAGGATTTTGCTCTGGCCGATGAAATTCGCGACGCGCTGCTGGCCAAAGGCATTATACTTGAAGATACGCGCGAAGGAGTCAAATGGAAGAAAGCGTAAAACAACGTCTGCAAAAAAAATACACCATCGCTGAGGCAAGGGCCCTCAATCCATTGACCCTTGCCTATATCGGCGATGGTGTTTATTCCGAGTATATCCGCCGTTTTCTGGTATCTGGCGGTATCTCCAATGTTAACCACCTGACAAAGGAATCCATAAAGTACGTCAGGGCCGACGGACAGTCCAAAATGGTGCTGGCCCTCATGGACTCTCTGACCGATGAGGAGCAGACTATTGTAAGACGTGGCCGCAATACCCGCTCCCATGTACCCAAACATGCCAGAACCATCGACTATCGTTACGCCACCGGTCTCGAGGCCCTTGTCGGTTATCTTGAGCTTACCGGTCAGAAAGACCGCCAGATAGAGCTGATGGTGCGCGGCATCAACCTGCTGTCTGAATAAAATAAGGCCCTGCTTATTGATTAAAGCAGGGCCTTTTTACTGTTCGTCATTGGCGTCCGCACGCCAGCTTTCCAATACTGTACGCGCCTCCTGAACCGCCTCCTGAATGTTTTCCACTGTAGCGTTGACACGCGTTTCTCCCAGGGCAGACAAATGAATGCCTTCAACCAGAGGGTGATAGCAGTCAAAGATGTAGGTCCCAAAATACTTCTTTTTATGAAAAGTATCATATTCTGTGCGCACAAATTGCTTTAGCTCCTTAAAAGCAGCGCGTACAATTGTTTTGTCTTCTCCAGCCTGGATCAGCTTTTCAACAGAGGCTATTTTTTCTTCAACAATACGTGCGTTTTTCTCAACGTATTCTTTTTGATTAGTAATCCCATCCATCACTGTTACCTCCCATGTATTTTGTATATTTTATCATAAAAATAATTAATTAGATAGATGAAATCTATCATTTATTCTATTTTTTTTCATTTTTTCCTGTAAATTTTATTTTTAATTACAGTTTACCGTATTTTATGATTATTTTTAGGGCAGCAACACAAAAACCGCCTGCCATGATGGCGGACGGTCTTATGGTTATAGATAATAACATATATTCTGTTTTTACAGGGTCTAAATAGCTTTCTCAATATCTGAAAGCTCTGACGCCTCTTTATCACTGTTCTCTTTTTCGTCTGAATCTGCTTCCGGTTTGGCTTCGGCTTCTCCAGAAGCTGCTGGTTCTCCAGTGCTTTCTTCCTCCGGTGCTGCTTCATCCACAATGGTTTCCATCGCTGAACTCAGATCGGCATCCGGGGTTACCTCTGCCGTATTCTCCTCTGCCTGACTCTCATCCGCAGCTGATTTTACCCTGCGGGGTCCTGCTGTCATTTCTACCAGATACCCCATACCTCCCAGGGCAGCTGCATAGAAAATATACGGACCGCAATTAGTGACAAAATAAACGATGATATCCGTCAGGCTCTCAGATACCGTAATATACTGGGTACTGATCAAATTTGAAATATAGAGAGCCGTATTAATTAAGGAAAAAATTGCGTAAATACCGAAAAGCACAGCGGCAATGTAGAGAGCCAAACTGGCTTTATTCTTCTTTTTAGCTTCCGTTTTCATGTTAACTCCTTTGTAAATTGATAATCAATAGGATACCAAACCAATCTGATGGCTTTCTGACAGCAATGTGACCGTTTGGTGAAGTTTTTTCTTTTTACACCTTAATCATAACCGCATTGCATTTCGCCGCTCAATTCATGGTATTTTGAGGCTATAAATGGTAAAATATAGATTATACACTAAATATAAAGGATGAATACCTTGAAAGATACACAAGATCTCTATCAAATTGTTTATGAACATTACGCTAACAAAATCCGTTTTGGTCTTTACCGGGAAGGAGACTCCCTGCCAACCATTGAAAAAATAAGCGGACAGTTTAATATTTCCATCAACACGGTACGGCAATCCCTCATTAATCTTGAACGAGACGGCTTTATCCGCCTGACAAGGGGAAGGCCCGCCATCGTTACCATTACCTACAGTGACGATGAATGTCGCGAGCGTTATATTGAACATTTCACCGCCCGCCATGACGCTCTGGAGGAGCTTCGTGCCTTTCTGCCCGGAATATTTGCCAAGACCTTGCTCCATGCTTTTTATTTTATGAAGCCAAAGGACTCCGAAAAGCTGATGGATTTGCTTCTGCAGACGAGCTTTGAGGACAGCCTGCCCTTCTTCTATCCTCTGCGATTTGTCCTCGCAAGTCTTGGAAACCCTCTTTTGGAAAGCGTACACCTGGATGCCTCCATGTTTACTTATCTTTCCCCTAAAAAGATGAGCGCCATTGGCCTTCCCTATGATCTGGGCACCTTTGCCTCTTTTTTGAACGGCTTCAGCCAGTTGTCCGATTTCAAGACCACCGGGGATTACGCTGGCATGTGCCAGGTTCTCACCAGAGTCTGCCGCCTTTTATCGGAACAGATCGGCCTTTTGAACAAGGAGGTAACCGATCGGTTTGGCAAAAATCCCAACCAACTGCCCTTTGTATGGCACATACAGGCAGGCAGACCACAGGTATACTATAACGTGGCAGTTAGCATAATTGCAGATGTCCGAAAAGGCGTTTATAAAAACCAGGAATTTCTGCCAACACCGGCTACTCTTGCCGAAAAATACGGTGTCTCCCTGATCAGCATCCGAAGAACCATCGCATTGTTAAATAGTGTTGGCATGACTGAGACCATAAACGGATGCGGAACGCGGATAAGCCTGTACCGCAAGCCTTTAGAAAGTCTGGATCTTTCCAGTCCCGGGACTCGTAAAAGCCTGATTTTTTACCTCATGGGACTCCAGCTCGTCACCATTAACGTCCGTACCGTTGCCCAGGAAAGCTTTAACGCAATCACCCCTGAAAGAATTGAGGAGATCATCCGCCTCTATGAACAGGAAACCCAGAGCAGGAACTACCTTTATACTCATGGACAGATTTTAAAAACTGTGTTTTATTCCCATAAAAACTCTGAAATACGGGCGATTTTCAGCCCGCTCATCCATATTATGTCCTGGGGGATACCGTTGAGTTACCTTGGCGACTCCGATATGGACGCAAAGGGTGAGGAACTTGACCTTCTGATTAGCCTGTTAAAATCTGGTGACAAAGAGGGCTTTGCCCGCCAGCTGGAAATGAACAGCTGGAATATTCTTATCCGTAAACGTCAAAAGCTCATGGATGCAGGACTGACCGACGCTGAAACGATACGGATACCAGCGCTTGAAATTTTAAACCTTGCCTCAGATTCTATTCATTTTAATTCACACTAAAAAAACGCGGGGAAAACCTTAAGCTTTCCCTGCGTTTTAATTTTTATCAATGGTAAGGCCGGAACCGCGGGCCATAACACCGTTTGGGGAGTGCTGTTTCCTACAAGAGCCATTCGCTTTCGAAAATCTAACAACATGATAGGTGGAGAAAGGTAGGTTTACAGCAGTGTCTGGCCGTCACAGTCCCTCCTTACTTTCCAATAAAAAGAAATCATCTGCTTTGGATACACATCTGTCGGATGCTTCATCATCGCCTTATTATAATCCAAAGTTGAGGACAGCGCAAGCTTAATTTATCTTTTAATAATGACCTACCAGCATTATCCACAGAAAAATTTTTGCACCGCTGTGTTTTTTGAATGATGCTATCTATATTTTGTTATTTTTCAAACATACTCATTTCAAAATCTCAATATCTTGTATCTATCCACATCATCAACAGTTTATCCACAATACCAGTGGATACATGTGAATATGTGGACAGCTTAGCTCCAGAAGGAAGTTTTGCCTTCCTGGTCAAAGCGTTTGACCATGGCGCTCAGCTTTTCCGCACTCTTGGGGAAGAGGCCACCGCGGTTGCCTGCATAGTTTCTTACTGCATTGCCGGAACGGGTACCCGCACAGATTTTGAACAGATCGGTCAGAACAGACTCCACAGCGGAGCCGCCGCCCTGAATACGCGGCAGAATCTTCTGCAGGATGGCGTGATCCAGCCCATCCTCCTGGCTCATGAGGCCGTACTCGGCATTGTAGAGCAGATAAAAACAGATTTCGTCACGCACCCGGTAACCAATCTGGGCGTTGGCCTTCATGAGAATACCATTCATCGCCTCAAGCAGCGTGACAACCTCCTGAATCATGTCCCGCTGGCGGGTACAGTTAGCCAGAACCAGAACATCACTTTTTAAAAACCTGTTGCCCAGATGGATTGGCTCTGGCATGGTGCGCGGCGGGCTCTGCAGATGCAGGCTCACCTGTCCAATCTCGATAAGGCTCGCCCGGTCCAGAACCTTGCGGCTCAGTGAAAAAGCTGTTTCCTCACTGCTGACAGTACCGATGATATAGAGGTTTTCCGGCAGGTAAAGCTCGCCGTAGCGTTCCCTTGCCAGCTCGTCACGGCCAAAAGCCTCATCTCCCAGCAGCGGGTCCGTTACGGTGCGGCCTTCCCGGTCACGCCGGGTCTCCATGACAGATAAAATCTCACTGAAATAGTATTCGACCCGGGCCAGATTCATCTCATCCAGACACAGGAAATAGGGCTTTCTGGGATTGTCCACTGCTTCTTTTATAAAGTCATTGAGAGCGCCCGGGACAAAGCGTCCAGAGGAATCCAGATAGCCGAGCAGACCTCTGGAGTCCTTCCAGTCTGGACGGACTGGTACCTGTTTGTATCGGCCGTTTTCTGTGTTGGCTCCCATGGCCTCAGCGAACAAGCGTGCCAGGCTGGATTTGCCAATACCCGCGATACCGGTCAGGATAACAAAGGGCTTGGCCTTTAGACAGAGATAGAGGTTTTCCACAATACCCGGTGTACATGTAAAGCCGTGGGCGGTAATGTAGCCCCCAACTTGACGGAGGGTTCCAGGAATGTCCACCGGTTCTTCCACCAGATTTTCGACCCGCTCCAGGATGCGTTCCACTGCGTTGACCTCCTCAGTCTCAGCGGAGGATTCCTCCATAACACGCTTAGTTTCCAGATAAGCTGCCTCGCTGATGCTGCGGGCAGTCTTTTGGGGCGCTTCATTGGATACCTCGGCCATCGGCTGTTCTGCCACAGAGGCAGGCTCAGGCTGATCCGGCTCAGGAGCAGACGCCATGTGCTCGGGCTTGGTTTCGGCCGCAGGTTCTACCGCTTCTTCTACCGGCTCCCATTCAATGATTTCAGGCTCACTGCGCTCCTCATTCTCAGGTTCAATAATCTCGGCTGCCTCCATTTCATGAACTTCAGCTTCAGCTTCGGTTAGCGGTTCTTCGGCGGCCCCATCAATCTCTGAGACTTCCTCATCATGCACTTCAGGAGCTTCGGGTTCCTCTGGTTCTTCTTCCTCAGGGTAAAGGTTCAGAATACAGCGCTCGTAATAATCGTTGTAAACCTCCAGCATTTCCTGAAGGTCCTGCTCCAATTGTGTGTCCCCAGGCACCATGCGGTCGTATTCTCTGTAAAAGATCACGCTTTCACGAAAGCGGTCGTCATACAGGTCCACGTCTTTGCTGCCTGTATCAAAGCCTCTGGGGTCCACTCTTCTCTGGATTTCCGCCACCAATGGACGCAGTGCAGCTGCCACAACAGGCTTCACATCCTCCTGTCCGGTTTTCAGCGCTTCCTCCTCAATTTCTTTAAAACCGTGGAACAGGGTCAGATACAGCTTCTGGGTATCCTTGTTGAGCAGGTATTGCACAAAGACGCCGGTATTCGGCACCCTGGTGATGCTGCGGTCAAGTATTGCTACCCAGGGAATCTCGGTCCACTCCTCCACCCCTGCAAACCCTGTGACCTTATAGCGGTCGCCGTCCACAAATTTCAGAGCTTCAATGCAGCCGGGGATACCGTCAGTCAAGATGTCTTTAAAGGAGTAACGGAAATCTCTGGTAAAATAATGACCATACTCGTCCATCAGACTGGTCAGATTTTCCTGAAGACCGGGACCGTCCATACGCTCAAAGTAGTGCTCAATTTTCTGATCCAGAAGCTCGATGATCAGCCGTTTATCGTCAGTGCTCAGCTCGTCCAGCATGGAGACCTCAAGAGCAAAGTAGAAATGCTCATCAATGGTTTCCATGACCAGAAAGCCCTTTTCTGCCATGAGCGCGTAAGGGCCATCCATTAAAAAGGCCAGTACGTCATCCAGTCCTGCTTCTTTCACGTTTTCGATGGTCTTATCCGCGTTTTTATCCTGGGACTTACCCTGTGTCTCCCGGGCCTCGTAAAACTTTTTGACACCGGCAGACACCATAAACACATCGGCCTTGCCGCGGTTGTCCGCCTGCTCCAGATAGTTTTTTAAGAAGACCATCTCGTAGGAGCTTTTAAAGGAAACCACTGTTTTACCGGGTCCCAGATAATCGAAAAGCTCCTGTTTTTTTGTCAGCGCTTCATCGGTGGGCAGAATCATTTTGACCAGAAATTCGTCAGCCTCAAGTTTTTCAAACTGAAGAATCGGCCGCTCCTCCATCTGATTTTCGGTCATATTGGCAAAAAAATTTTCATAATCAGGAAACAGGCCAATAAATTTGCTGCTCAGGGCTTTGCTCCAGGTCAACTTAATGTTGTTCACACTGTTTTCGCCAAAGCCGCACTCAATATAGGAGGGAAACTCTCGTCCCTCAAACAGGAAAACAACCCGTGTTTCCCCGCTTTCCGCGCCAAAAAATTTGTTCAGCTCCGCCGGAATTGTCATACCGCCGTCTCTGAATACAAACTGGTCGGTAATAAAGGTTACCGTATAATCATTCAGCATTTTCCACGCATCGTTGGGTCCGAAATTTCGCTCTATCATTTATGAATCACCTCGTTGATTTGGTTATCGTTTTGTTTTTCCTTACAAGTACTATTGTAACATTTCTATCCTTAAAGGGATATTCAATATTTTTACCTTTAAAGATAAAATCCCACGGTTCGGGTTCTCACATGTTTACTTTACTTCTGATGAAAACAGTCCCATGACTTTTAAATAAAATTATCAAAGCTGTTGCTGTAGACCTTCAGAAAGTCATAAAGCTCATGATCCCCATCCATCTCACCCCAGACCTTCGGGGCAGCAGTCCAAAATTCCTCCTGGAAGCGTTTCCAATTTTTCGGTCCGAAGAAAACCGGTCCTAAGTGCAGGCCTATCCTGATAAAGTAGAGGCGATGATCCCTCTTAAAGGCATTGATCGCACGGTGGGGATCCTCAAAAACAGGCTTTCCCTCAGCGTTCAGGCCCACAGTGTAATCCCCTGTATTGGGAATGTGGTATCTCCATTCGCTGGCTGCTCCCAGTGGTGAGACGACCTTTGCTTTTTCCGGGTTCAGATAGCGGTCATCATCGCCAAACAGCTGAATTCCGACCCAGGCAGCTGCATAAAAAAATATGACGGCTGCAAGCAATGCGCCGGCCCCTCTTAAAATCAGCTGACCTCTTTTCATTTAATCTCCCTCCCAGCTTCGTTTATAAAAGCCTCTCATGTTAAACCATCCGTTTAATTGATTTTAACACAGCCTTTGTTATTTGCATAGGTCTGCTTTAAATTATACTTCGGGCTTAAGAAACAAAAAAGAAAGAGCGGTATGCCGTAAGTGCCGCTCCTTCTATCTGATTTTAGTTTACTTAAAGATCCCGGAGGATTTCCAGAATATTCTTTTTTTCTTTTCCAAAACCTGGGTCTGTGAGCTGATCCAGAGGGTCTTTTTTTTCAAGCGCTCGCTCAATATCTTTAACAATATGGCCTGGCCGTTTGCTGAAAACTAGTATCCGATGCCCCAGAACCAAAGCCTCCTCGACGTCATGGGTAACAAAGAGCACAGTAGGCCGCAGATCCCGCCAGACTGATAATACCAATTCCTGCATCTTCGGCCGCAGCTGGGCGTCCAGCCCGGAAAAGGGCTCATCCATGAGCAGGCACTGGGGTTCCATAACCAGCAGCCGTGCAAGAGCTGCTCGCTGCTGCATACCGCCCGACAGGGCGCCAGGGTAGTAGTCCTTGAAATCAGCGAGGCCTGTGAGAGCCATAAAACGGTTTACCCGATCCTGCTGCTCCTTTCCCCGCACACCTGCCTGCCTGAGGCCAAAGGCCACATTACCCGCGACAGTAAGCCAGTCAAACAGGACTGGCGTTTGGAACATCATACCACGCTCCACACCCGGGCCAGTCACAGGACTTTCGTTAAAGCATACTGATCCCATCACTGGCTTTTCAAAACCAGCGGCCAGCTTCAAAAGTGTTGACTTTCCGCAGCCGCTGGGCCCCAGCAGTACTGTAATCCTGCCCGGCTCAGTCTTGAAGCTCACATCCTTTAAAACCTCCAGGCCGCCGTAGCCATGGAATATATTTTTAAATGCCAGACTCATTTCCCCTGCCTCCCCGTGGATAGATTCTCCTGCATACAGCCACCAGCAAAAAATCCGTCACCTTTGCGGCCACAGCGATAACAATCATGGCGGTTAGAACCATTTCTACATGGCCGAGCATCCGGGCATCGCTCATGATCGCGCCCAGTCCCTTTGTGACCCCGGTGACCTCACCCAGCACCAGGTAAGCCCAGGCAACGCCAAGTCCAAGCCGAAGCCCCACTGCCGCCTGAGGAAAAGCCGCCGGAAAAACAATGGCACGGAAAAGCCCGAAGCCTTGCGCACCCAGCATCTGCCCAGCCTGAATATACATCTCAGGAATAGCCGCCGCCCCAGCAGCAGTATTGACATAAACAGGAAAAAAAGCTGCCAGCGACATGAGGAAAAGGGTATTTCCCTCGCCTACCCCAAACCAGACAATGGCTATGGGCAGCCAGCCAATACCGGGCACCGCCTTGATCAGATGGATCACCGGGTCAAAAAGACGTTTTAGCACAGGTATACGGCCAGTCAGAAACCCCATAATCATGCCCAGGCTCCCGGCAATGAAAAAACCAGACAGCACTCGAAGCAGGCTGATGCCCAGATTTTCCCACAGAGCCCCGGAATAAGGAGTGACGCCCAGACCGCCAGAAGCAAAATCTGCCAGCACCCGAACGAGCTCCACAGGAGACGGCAGCTTATAAGCTGGGATCTGCCCGGAAGCAGACAGCCAGAGCCAGACCAGCACCACCAGTGCCGGGACAATCCACCCCACCGGGTCCACCCGCTTTAAAATGTTCCGAAACCTTTCCATGTGGCTCCCTAACGCCGCTTAGCGGCCTGTTCCAGAAAACTGAGGTCAAAAATGGCGTCAATATCCGGCACTGTGTCGATCATGCCCAGCTCTTTCATGCGGTCCGCCAGATTTCTGGTATTCTGGATGAAGGTATCGTCAATGTCCGAACAGAGCTCAATATTATCTGCTGAGATTTCCAGTAAAGCCTTGTCTGTGCCAAATTCTGCTGATTTATTTAACCATTTCTCCCGATCTTCGTTCAGCATCCTGGTAGCGTCCACATGGGCATTCACTAAATCCTGAACCATTTCCGGTTTGTTTTTAATGGTGTCCTCAGTAACAATCATAGCCGCGTTGATGGTTCCAACGCTGTCATCAAAATAGGGATAGCTAAGAATGCGTCCATACCCCTCCTGAACAGCCTGAGACGGGTAAGGCTCGCCGCTTAAAAAAGCATCAATATCCCCATTTACCAAAGCCTGCCCCATATCGAAAAAGTCGATGCGCTTAAGCTCCACATCGGTGTCTGGGTTGATGCCATTGCGCTTAAGCACCTCCAGCAGCAGGGCATGGTGCATAGTGCCAGGCACATAGGCAATGCGCTTGCCCTTCAGGTCAGCCTCACTCTGGATACCAGAGTCCTTGTCCACTACCAATGCCGAGCATTTATTGCACAGGCTTGTGACAATTTTGACCGGCTCCCCCTGGGAGGCTGCCGTAATGGCAGTAACCAGTGTGGGGCCGCACATATCCAGGCTGCCTGCCAGCAGCGCGGTTTTCTGGTCACCTGGGTTGGTAAAGGGCAAAACCTCAACGCTTTCCGGCATAAATTCATCGTAAAAATAAGGCGTGATGGTCTGGGCTGTTTTCCAAGTTCCCACTGTTACCTTCTCACTTTTTGCCGCTGTATCTTCTCCTGGGCTGCCACAGCCAGCAAGCAGTCCCGCAGCCATCACCACCGCCAGAGCCATCGCCATATATTTTTTAATTTTCATTTCATTCTCCTTTTTCACTGCATTTCTGGTCCGGCATACAGGGTATAGCCAGCCTGCTCAAACCATTCACCTGCTGTCTTTGCGTCAAACTGATTCCATTTTTCCTTTGGCAGACAGCAGCTGTCCCGAGGGATAGATCCTGTTTCCACCACAGCCACATTGGCGCCAAAGCACATGGCCTTTGGCGTTGCCGGATGCACGCAGATACCGGGCACGCGGCTGCCGCCAGCCAGACGCGTGACGGCTATAATCTGGGCCAGGCGGTTTTCAGTTATCTGCGGGTGCACACCAAGAGGAGTTCCTGGCACCGGTACACGGGCCATACCGCCAGTCACGATGGCCTGGTGCTCAATGGCGCACAGACAGATGTCTGCGATTTCCTCATTGCTGTGCTCAATGCCGATGGGCTCAACCAGAAAAACCAGCTTCAGAGGGGAATCCTTGACGGCCCGCAGTGTTTTCAGACGCTCATCTGGCCTAAACCGGGTATCCCTGCCTTCCCTAAGCCGTAGAGAATGATATACAAAGTCCACACCGGCGCGGTAAAGGGAATTGGCTTTTTCCAGATCAAACTCACCCACGTTCAGGCCGATTTCATAGCGGCCTGGCACAGCCCTTCGGATCTTTCCAATAAGCTCTGAAAGTACCTCCAGACTGTAAAATTCTGTAGTCCTGAGGACGATCCAACGCACTTTGTTTTCCGCATAATCCCGAACGTTCTCAATAATTTCCGTTTCCGAAAAGTCCCGCTCACGGTCTGGCTCCACAATCCCCCAGGCTTCACCCAGAGAACAAAAGTCACAATTCATGGGGCATGCCTTATAGTCAACTCCCATAGCGCCCCAGAGGTAGGCTCTGTCACCAGTCACTCGCGAAGCCACTCGGCGGGCC
>OAWD01000605.1_pt1 | contig 22665 bp, 15 predicted proteins | sample 1495361 | NCBI WGS metagenome assembly OAWD01 (sample SAMEA2580130, study PRJEB22360) | human gut metagenome | biome: human gut; feature: human-associated habitat; material: faeces | place: Denmark | collected 2008/2010 | reverse complement strand
TACATCAATAATTATTTCTCTAAAATAATCGTCAGCCTCTTTTATTTCATTATAAGTCTTTATATTTTACTCTTAATTAACACTCTTTCTTAAAAAATAGATAGGCTTAGTATTTGATCCGATGATTTTACTAAAAAATAAAACCTGTAAGATTTTGACGTCTTACAGGTTTTTGTTTAATTTATGAAATTCTGTTCATAATGTCAATAATTCCCTGGCCATAGTTTGCTCCGGTTGCCCACCCATATCCGTTAGGATTTTCTTTTTGTCCTAACCATTCAACATATGGGGCGCAGCCACGCTTAACCAAGTTAAATCTTTCATCAACACAAGCATTATTTAAAGGTTCTGTTGATGCATAAGCCTTCAAATGTTGTATCTGTGCACGAATTCCCATGCGGATACCATTTTCATTGTCTCCATATTTCTGAGCAAAACTCATGCCAGCAGCGCCATCATCTGTGGCCCCAAGACCAGCAAAATTGAATTGACTAATGCTTACTTGACCACCAAATTTTAACCAACCGGTTTCTTTCATGGCTTGAGCAAAAGCTACGTCTGCACGGATGCCTTCGGCATTTGCTTCTTCGATGTACAGTTGTGCGAAACGGTTAAGGTCAACATTTCTTCCATTTTCTGTGTAATATGATGGGAAGGTATTACCTGTAGAATTATAGAGATTAACTAGCTGCTGGGAAGATACAGTGCTTAAACCCATAATAGAAGTTGTGTTCATTCCATTATTTTCGTCATCTATCTTTTCGACGTTCTGGGTTGTTCCACCCAGGTATACCCGCTTTCCATTGCTGTCGGTTCCATAGACGTCGGCGTAATATTTCCCCACGTCGTAGCCATGGTCTTTGAGATTAATAGTCACTTCGTAGGTATCGTTGGTCTTTTTTGTTGCCTGATACCAAATCAAATCGTCCATTCCGTTGTTAGCACTCCACACTGGTATGAAGATTTCCCGGATTCCTGCCGGCGCATCAATCCCATTGACCGTTACTGTGAACTGGCTGTTCTTGACTTCGCTTGCTGCTACATTTTTTGCTGTCATCTGCGCGATGGTCTGGGTTGTTCCACCCAGGTATACCCGCTTTCCATTGCTGTCGGTTCCATAGACATCGGTGTAATATTTCCCCACGTCGTAACCATGGTCGCTGTTATCCACTAAAATAGCATAACTGCCATCAGTTTGTCTAACCCCTTGATACCACTTGATATCATCCATTCCATCATTGTTACTCCAAGTCGGAAATAATAGGTTAGAATAATTTAAAAACCCTTTTGCATATACTTTAAACTGATTATTGTTAATCCTAACACTAGAGACTCCATTCGAAATAGAGGGGACAGCAACAATATCTATAGTTTCACCACCAATATATCCATCATTGCCAGCATTATCAGTAGCATAATAATCAATATAATAAGTACCTACTCGATCTTCATGATTTTTAATATCCACAGTAACAGACCACTGTCCACTACCAATATTGTTTGCCGGGTACCATTTCAAATCATTCCAGTCACACCATACTGCTGCTCTTACACCACTAACACCGGAAAGATCGTCTTTTACACCATTCGCTGTAACTGTAAACACAGCATTAGTCGTTGGCGATTCAGGCGTTGTAATGCTATCTGCTGTAGGGGCTTTTTCGTCCTTGGTAGCACCGCCAAAATATTCGCTGACACTGTTAACAATCCTTCCGCTCATTTTTTCCTGAAAAGCATCTGATGCCAACAATAAGGATTCAGATGGATTGGAAATAAAACCGCCTTCAATTAAAACCGAAGGGCACGTTACGTGTGCTTGAACATAGTCGTCTCTTTCTACCGTCTTTCGGTGGTCAATTCCAATTCCATTGAAATTTTTTTCCAAAACAGAAGCAAAAGCTTTTGATTCCTGTGCTGCCCAGCAAGGGGAGCTATCTCTAAAGGCCATATCTCCAGCCCAAAGACCAGAAACCTCATAAACACCTTCTTGATCAAAATCACGATAACTACTCCAATAAAACTCATAACCACTGGCCGATGATCCGCCTGAATTATGGTGAACACTAATTGCCAAATCTGGCTTTATTTTATTAATAGCATTCGCAACATTTGATAAAGAATTAGCTTCCACGTTCGTCAACAATGACTGTACAGAGCATCCAGCAACAGGATGTGTAAGGTAAACAGTGTATCCTAGCTGTTTGAGTTTTGTAGCAACCTTACCCGCAACAGCTGCATTGACAGCTGCTTCTGTTATGCCAGTACTGGAATTCGTCGCGCCTGGATCATAACCTACACTGTGTCCAGGTTGTATAACTACCACCGGTGAACGCGCATATACTGGAAAACTAGAGATTATGAAACTAAACAAAAACAGCAGCAATATCGACATGGTAACCACAATCTGGTTCTTTTTTGCTTTTTCTCTTTGCAAATAGTTTCCTCCTTTCTTCAAAATTTAGGAAACTTGCTTCTTCAGAGCCTAGTTCCCCATGATTGAATTATATTATATTACCTTTTATTCGTCAATTATACTTAATATAAAATCCTATCACTTCATTCTCTAATTTTCAACAGTAAAAAGGTCGGCTTTCACCGACCTTTTTTGAAGTTTTAAAACTTTAACCAGTTTTAATTTAACTGTTTAATAAAATTTTTAATTTTAATCTTTTCAATAGGTTTCATATACATCTCACTTTTCTTTTTGATAAAAGGAGAACCTAAGATTAGCAAATCATACGGAAACTCATAGGGTATAGAGTAATTTCCAAGAGAGTTTGATAAAATTCTTGTTTCTTTCACAAAAACACCATATTTAAATCCAGCATCTTTTAATCTCTTAGTCAATACAGTTTCACAATTAGCAACTACATCAACTAATTCTTCATAATTTTTAATGGATTCCCAAAATTCTTTAAAAGAACTGCTTTTTACAACATTTGAGTTGAAAACTTGAAAATAGGATTGAATATGCTCTTCTATGCATGGCTTTTGAATATATGTACCATCTTCTAAATATGGAAAAAGAGTAATTCCCCAAAAATCTACATCTTTTGATTCCATTTTTGCAAATACATTTCTAAAATCATATCGCCCACAATAACAGCTATTATTCAATAAAAGTAATTGATCAAATGTAGCTACATACTCAAATCCTAGACTCAATATAGCGTCTCTCCATCCCCCAAAATCATATCCAATGTTTTCTCTCTCTATTATTTTACTGATATAAGGTGATACCTTCTGTTTTTCTAGTTCAGATATTTTTGAATTAGTGATAAATACTACTTGTTCTACAAAAGAACTTAACTCTTTAATATAATTAACGTCATCTTCTGAAATACAGTTATTTTTATCATAATGGACATACAATGCGATTCTTTTTAATTCGCTATAATCTATAATCTCACTGTAATCATTAAATGTTTTGATTGTTTTATATCCGTTATTTTGGGCAACTATACTCCATATTCGTTCGATTTGATGTCCCAAAGTTTGGTTAACTTGTCCTTTCTCTTTTGGAAAATCATTAAAGTCAAAATTTGCTTTAAATACTTTTTCAATTGCCTTAGTGCGTGCCCAAAACATATTTCCCACAGGAAAAATAATATCTTTATCTAGCTCACCTTTTAATCCTAATCTTTTTAATAATTCTTTACAACACTTTTCATTATCTCCCCAATGAGCTTGCGAACGCACTGCGGGATATATTTCAGGATAGATTAAACCTGTATTACTTTGATTTTCAAATATAGAAAAGATATGTCTAATGTTCTCGGTATTTCCAAAGATATGTCTATATAAAAATTCTCTCCAGCCATCTCCATAATTATTAGTAGCAGTTTTTTTAGAATGAATATGACAAATATACTCGTACCTGTCAATTTTATCTTTTAGTTGCAGAAGAAATGGCGCTACATCACGTCCTCTATTTTCGTATACACCTACTTCAATATAATTAGCTGAGCAATTTTGTCCAAACTTCGTTTGAATTAATTCCTTTTTTTCAAGGGTATCCGTTGTAATATAGCAATCATATTTAAACGGTATTTTATTAATCTCATTAATTATTTCATCTACTGTATCTACGTAATATAAATGAATTTGAACAGCTATGCAGGGCTTCTTATTTAATTTAGACAGAGAACTTTCCTTAATTTCTATACTACTTTTTTTATTTAAAACCTTCACTTCATCAAATGGAATATCAAATAACGCTTTAGATAAAGTATTTATGTTCGCATAACCGTATTTCTCGTCTGGTTCGAGATAAGTTCCCTCAGCCCATTCATTCCATGCATTGATAAACACAAAACGATTTGATTCGTCAAAATTATTTCGCGCATCATCTATGATCAAAGTTAGCCATTGATAAAAGCTTTTTAAAGAGTACCCTAAAAATGTTGTCCAATTGTTATCACGCCTTGCTGCATTGTCCCACCCAAGCATTGCAGTTTTATGTAAAGGTAGGGTGTTTTTGACACTGGACTCTTTTAATTGAGCTCCTAAAATATCCACTAATTTCCGATAATTATAAATGCAAGCTTCTTTACCATTTAAATTAATATCACGCACTCCAATAATATCATACCACATATTATGAGGCGGGAATTCTAATTCTCCATCAATATAATTTTCGATTTTCAATTTTGACGCCGTATTATTAGCTGTCTGACAAGTCCAAATTAAAATTTCACCTATACCTACCTCATCTGCTCTACTTCTCCAAGCAGCAAATGTTTCTTTAATATCTGGTATTTCTCCCGGATTATAAACAATAATCAATGGTTTACCATTGATTCGAATATATCGTCTATCATCAGTATATTTCTTTATATCGTCAATAAACTTATTCCTATCATCTTTACTATAAGATTGTCCTAAAAGCACCTCTTTGTTGAGTCCATCCCATGCTCGAGTAAAATTCTCATTTGCCCAGCATAAGCAAAAATTAAAGTCTATTTCTGGATGCTCCAATAACATATCAACTGGCTTCTCCATTATTCTTCTCCCCGAAAACCAATAATAGTAAAAACAAAAACCATAAACTCCATGCTGCTTTGCTAATTCAATCTGTTTTTTTAATGTCTCAATTTTGCTTAGATCATAATAACCAATATCCGAATGGGGTGTACGTGGCTGGTAATGCCCTTCAAAACGCGGAGAGGTTTTTGATGTATTTGTCCATTCAGTAAATCCTTCTCCCCACCACTCGTCATTTTCCTTGATTCTATGAAATTGAGGTAAATAAAAGGTTATAGCTTTAATGTCTGTTTTTTCAGAAGAAAAGTCTATATTATCTTGGTAATCACTTTCATATCCAGAATATAACAGACTATTCTCTGCATTTAGATCCATACCAGTTTCTTTCTTAAATTTTTTTATTTCTTTTTGTCTTAATAAAAAGTTCTTTGTTTTTTTTAAAGTTTCCTCCACTCCATTATTTTTTATATTTTTAATACCTTTATAAAATACTTCTACGTTTTTACTCTTTTTAAGATAATATTTTGTTTTATCTAAAGTAAAACGTAAAGGTTTAGTCATTTTCCATACAGAGGAATTTTTTATTATTTCAAGCTCCTGATGTTCCTTCTCCATTATTTTTTCTTTTTCTTTTAAAACTACAGTTTCTTCTTCTTTTCTTTTCAAAACTATTGAACTAACTAATTCAATTTCTTTTTTAGTAAGTTTCTTTATGTCACAATTTACCCTAATTTTTTTGACATTATTTAAACTTCCTTCAATCATATATATAGGGTCATTTGTTAGAAAATATATCCACCCTTTAGTTTCGTAAGTACCATTAATTGGAAAAATCCTCAAATTCTCCAGATCACTTTCTATTTTTAAATTTCGTATGCGACAATAATTTTCACAAGGATCCCACCGCAACGCTACTATATTCTCCTTAACTTCATTCAAAGAATAAAATAGATCCATTTTTCCATCTTTAATATTATTAAAACTATGAAACGCTTGATTGATGTTAAATCCATAACCAGTATCATAATGCAATCTTGTTTCTACTTTATTTTGAGATAAAATATTTTCACTATAATTTGTTAATAAAAAACGATCTTTTTCGTACTGGTTAAATTGCTTAACCCCAACATATTTATAACCAAAAAATTGATTCCAACTTTCAAATACATTAACCATTGTCTTGTCTTTAATTCCTGCAATTTCTAAAAGTTCTTCATAGGTATAATTACGAGCCACTATTGAATTACAATAATAAAACATATTTATACTCCGCCAAATAACAAAATCTACAGGAATTAAAAATTTAAAAATCCACTCATAATCAATAATTTCAAATACATTACCTTCTAAAAATATGTTACTAAATAACATGTCTATATTTAAATTTTCTTTACATAGCATCCTTTCTGACAAACCAGTACTTCCAAAAATTACTTTAAATTCATCTCTACAATATTCATTTGTTAAAATACTATCTTTTTTTATTCTTGCCGAAAAGTCCTTAATCGCTGCTTCAAATTCATCTCTAGCATTTATCTTCAAAAAATTTATTAATTTATCTTCAAAGGTTATGGAATCGATAAAATCCATTTTAATTCCATTATCAATTTCAACAACTTTTATATTTTGAAATCCATCAATAGTATTATTTTGATTACAAAGCATATTTTTGATGTGTAAGACGCTTTGAGGTGTAAGCCCCTCTTTAACAACATATTTTTTATTGTTTTCAGAAATAATTTTAGTGACAATTTGATAATCTTTTTTTCTTTGATTGCTAATCTTTGCAAAAATTGTTCTTTTTTCTTCTGTTTTATTATTTAATCTTAATTCAACTAAAAAAGAATTTGCAAACTTTCCATATACGCCTTCATTAATAAGACTTCTCACAATATCATTTTCATCAAAAAAAACAAACCTTTCATTATCAAAAGCATGTGTGAAGAAATTAAAATCAATACTTTCTAAAGACTCATCTGTAAAAATCATATCTGTAAATTTATAATCGTAAAAAGGATAATAAAAATCACATCTTTCAAACTTTACTGTTTTAGATAAATCTATCCATTCATTTTGACTAAAAGTTTTTACAAAACTTTCATAACGGTAGTTATCTAACCCTGAAAAGAGTTGACTTGTATGATCTTCCTTCGCTCCATTGAAGTATTTTAAACCCAAACGATTTTCTATTGCTATTAAAAGAATCCCTTCAGATTTTAATAATTTTTTGAGTTCAAGCAACAAATCCACATATGGATTCTTTGTTTTTGTAAAACTTGCAGCATATTCAAACACGCCATTTAACACAATATAATCAAATTTTTCTTTAAATTTAATATTATGAAAATTCCCAACAATTATTTCAAGATTTTCCTTTTCTATATGCCTTTCATAAATCGTCTCGCTTCTATCTTTCGTGAGTTCAACGGATGTTACTTTTTTCACTTTATCACATAACATTCCTGTTATAGCGCCGCAACCTGCCCCAATTTCTAGTAAGCTAGAATCTTTTTTAAAATCATACCAATTCAAAATATTTTCTCTTAAATGGCTTAAATGGTACAGGATAGGCCAGCGATTATCTGTAGCTATAACTTCTTGAAAATCTACACCTGATTTTATAATATCCAAGATTTCTTTTTCGATAGGCCCATCAGAGTATTCATTTTCGTTTTGATAGTAATCCAAATTTAATTTTGCCATAGTATAACCTTTCTAATTTCCTTTTTTATAAGCTTCACAAACCTCTTTAGCCTCACCAATCTTAACCATATTGCCTTTTTCTAACCACATAACATGCGTACACAATCTTTCAATTTGTGCAATGGAATGTGATACAATTAAAACAGTAGTTCCACCAGCCATCATCTTACTCATCCGCTCTTCACATTTTTCCTGAAACCTGAAGTCTCCAACAGACAATATTTCATCTACAATTAATATCTCTGGTACCACTGATGTCGCTATTGCAAATCCAAGACGCGCTACCATACCAGAAGAAAAGTTTTTGACCGCAACATCCATAAAATCTTGTAGTTCTGAAAATTCTATAATCTCGTCCATTTTTTCGATCATGTGCTCTTTAGTATAGCCTAAAACTAAACCATTGAGCATCACATTTTCTCGTGCTGTTAAATCAAAATCAAAGCCTGCACCCAATTCTATTAATGGAGAAATATTTCCTCTTACATCAATTGTTCCACTAGTAGGTTTTAGTATTCCAGAAACAATTTTTAATAAGGTACTTTTCCCAGATCCATTTAATCCTACAATTCCAAATACATCGCCTCGGTTAACGTCAAAACTAACATTATTTAGAGCCTTAAATTCTTCGAAAAACAACTGATGTTTTACCATTTTCACAAAATACTCTTTAATGCTCTCGATCTTCTCACTCGACATATTAAATGTCATTGTTATATTTTTTGCTTCTATAATTTTAGACATTTTTTCCTCTTTATATATATAAGATAAATTGATCCTGCTTTTTCTTAAAAAACAATAATCCTATTACTAAAAACAAGCCTGCAAACCCAATACAAACTAAATTTTCTTTTAATCCAGGTATCATACCATATAAAATTACTTGACGGAAATACTCCACATAATGATATAAAGGATTAAATACCATTAATTTTTGCATGATTGCCGGTAACATCTCCATAGGATAGATAATAGGGGTTAAGTACATCCAAGCTGTAATCCAAACACCATATAGATGTTCTGTATCTCTAAAAAAAACATTTAGTGATGAGAGGATCAACCCCAGTCCCGTAGAAAATATTAAAGTATATATCAAAGGGATTGGAAACAGCACAATTGTCCAGGTAACATGAACCCTTAAAATAAGAAGTACTATTGCAACTGCAATTAATGAAAACAAGGCATTAACAAACGCGAATAAAACTTTTTCAAGCGGAAAAATATATTTTGGTATATAAACTTTTTTTATTAATCCAGATGCGCCTCTTATAGAATTCATTGCTAATACTGTTGCTTCAGAATTGAAGTTAAAAATCAAAGACCCCACAATATAATAGGCCGGAAAGTTTTCAATATTCATTTTAAAAATTCGAGAAAATACTGCTGTAATAACCAGCATCATTAACAACGGATTTAAAACACTCCAGGCAAGTCCTAAAACAGAACGGCGATACTTCACTTTTACATCTTTAACAACTAATTCCTTTAACAAATATCGATATTTAAAAAACTTTTCAAAATATCCTTTGAACTCCTTCTTTTTAGGAACTCTTAAATTTTCTTCACTCACTTTATAATCTCCTTAAAATTTGTTTATAAAGCAGATAAACTTACCCAATCGGTAAGTTTATCTGCTTGCTTTTAAATATTAATAAAGTTTATTTCTTAGAATACATCTTCTCATAGTATTCCTGATATCCGCCGGACTTCACCTGTTTTAGCCAATCCTGATTATTTAAATACCAGTCGATGGTCTCAACAATGCCCTGTTCAAAGGTATAGGATGGCGACCAGCCAAGCTCGGTTGTAATCTTTGTGTTATCAATGGCATAACGGCGGTCATGACCTAAACGATCCTCCACATGGATTTTCAGATCATCTGAAATCTTGGAAACGTCCGTATCGATACCATTATACTGGTCATTGCTTAATTTTTCTTTGACATTGGCAATGATCAAGTCGACAATTTCAATATTGGCCTTTTCGTTGTTGCCGCCGATATTATACACTTCACCCAGACGGCCTTTGTGAAGCACAGTATCAATACCGCTGCAGTGGTCTTTTACATGCAGCCAGTCTCTGATCTGCATGCCATCTCCGTAAATTGGCAGATTCTTAAGCTCAACCACATTGGAAATCATGAGTGGAATCAGCTTTTCGGGAAACTGGTAAGGACCGTAATTGTTGGAGCAGCGGGTAATATTCATTGGAAATTTAAAAGTATTTCCATAGGCCCGCACCAGAAGATCCGCGCCAGCTTTGGATGAAGAATAAGGACTGTTTGGCTGTATCGGTGTTGTTTCGGTAAACATGCCTGTTTTACCAAGGGCACCATAAACTTCGTCGGTAGAAACCTGAAGGTATTTTACGCCTTCACGATAAGTTGGATAGCCATTTTCGTCTTTTCCTGTCTGCCAGAGATTCTTTGCGGCGTCCAGCAAAACCTGGGTTCCCATTACGTTGGTCTGCACAAAAATTTCCGGGTTTTCAATGCTTCGGTCTACATGAGATTCCGCGGCAAAGTTAACCACTAAATCAAAATTATGTTTTTGAAACAAATCTTTGATAAAGGAACGATCCGCAATATCTCCCTTTACAAATTCATAATTTGGATTATCCTCAATATCAGTCAAATTTTCCAGATTTCCCGCGTAGGTTAACAAATCCAGGTTAACAATCTTATAATCCTTATGCTGGTCCAGCATATATTTTACAAAGTTCGAGCCAATAAATCCGGCGCCGCCGGTCACTAATACTGTTTTCAATCTTTAAACTCCTCTTAAAATTCTAACGTATCTTTGATATCTTTTAAAAACGGCTGTTTCTGATCTTTTTCGGATAACAGTAGTTCCAGGCCCTCAACGGGCCATTCAACACCGATATCCGGGTCATTCCATCGAATACCCCCGTCGTATTCCGGTGCGTATAAATTGGTACATTTATAATTGAAGGTGGCCTCGTCTGATAAGACAACAAAACCATGGGCAAAACCTTCTGGAATGTAGAACATGGTTTTATTTTCTGCGCTCAGCTCAACACCGGCCCACTCACCGTAGGTTGGTGATCCTTTTCTCAGGTCGACCCCCACATCCCATACAGCGCCCTGGGTACAGCGTACCAGTTTTCCCTGGGAATATTTTCTTTGAAAGTGGAGCCCTCTCAGCACACCCTTTTTAGACTTTGATTCATTGTCCTGAATAAAAGTCATGTTAAGGCCCTGCTTTTCAAATTCTTCTTTATTGTAGGTTTCCATGAAGTAACCGCGTTCATCTCCAAAAACGGAGGGCTGAACAATTACCAGTCCTTCAATCTGAGTTTTTGTCACTGTTATGGCTGCCATTAGTTCACTCCTCTTTTCTCGTTTGCCCGGTTGATTAAATACTGTCCATAGGCTGTTTTTTTAAGGGGATCTGCCAGCTTTAGAAGCTGTTCCCGATTGATAAATCCTTTTGTGTAGGCAATCTCTTCCACACAGGAAACAAAAAGGCCCTGGCGTTTTTGAATGGTTTCCACAAAATTAGATGCCTCAATCAGGCTGTCATGCGTACCGGTATCCAGCCACGCCATCCCACGGCTGAAAAGCTCAACTTTTAAATCACCGCGTTTCAGATAGGTCTCATTAACCGTTGTAATTTCAAGCTCTCCTCTCGGTGAGGGCTTAATGTTCTTGGCAATCTCCACCACGTCGTTATCATAGAAATAAAGACCCGGCACTGCAAAATTGGACTTTGGTTCTGTTGGCTTTTCCTCAATGGAAATAACGCTGCCATCCTCTGCAAACTCAACGACGCCATAACGCTCTGGGTCTGTTACCGGATAGCCAAAGATTACAGCGCCCTTTTCAAGCTCCGCCGCGGCTGCAAGCGACTTTGTAAAGCCTTGTCCATAAAAAATATTGTCGCCCAAAACCAACGCCACCTTATCATCCCCGATAAATTCTTCACCGATAATAAAGGCTTCTGCCAGGCCGTTCGGCGCTTCCTGAACTTTATACGAGAAGTTTAATCCCAGCTCCTCACCAGTTCCGAATAAACGTTCAAACATCGGCAAATCATGGGGGGTGGAAATAATCAAAATATCCTTAATTCCTGCCAGCATCAACGTTGACAGCGGGTAGTAAATCATCGGCTTATCATAAATTGGCAATAATTGCTTGGATACTGCGCGGGTGATGGGATACAGACGTGTTCCGGACCCTCCGGCTAAAATAATTCCTTTCATATATCTCTCCTTAACTCTATTCGATCAATTTTCTTTTAACCATTTTAAGTATTCAGACAATGCTTCTTCCCATGGTCTGAACACATTGATTTTCAAATCTTCCAAGCCCTTATTTCTTAACACAGAATAATGCGGTCTGGGAGTTGGGCTTGCGTATTCCTCTGAGCTGACTGGCTTAACATCAATCTTTACACCGCTTTTCTCAAAAATAGCAACCGCGAAATCATACCAGCTGCACTGGCCTTCACAGGTTCCGTGATAAATTCCATAGGCATTGGTCTGGATCAATTCAATGATGGCCCGGGCAAGATCAACCGTGCTGGTAGGTGTTCCCACCTGATCACTGACCACGGTAAGCTGAGGATGATTTTCCGCCAGTCTCAGCATGGTTTTCACAAAGTTATTACCATCACCATAGAGCCAGGCTGTACGGACAATGAAGTATTTATCCATCGTCTCTGCCACATATTTTTCACCTGCGGCCTTGCTGTCGCCGTACACTGTTTTAGGGTCAACAGGGTCTGTTTCCACATAGGGGCGAAGCTGTCCATTTTGGGCAATCCCTTCACCGTCAAAGACATAATCTGTTGAAACCTGTACTAAAACAATATCTTTTTCTTTTGCAATCTCAGCCAGGTTTTTGGGGCCATCTGCGTTTATTTTAAAGGCAGCTTCCCGGTTTGTTTCACAGCCATCCACATTTGTCATGGCGCCACAGTTAATAATCACATCTGGTTCTTCCTTGGTAATGATCTCACTGATTGCAGCTTTATCTGTAATATCAAATTCGGGGATGTCATAACCGACAAAATTAATATTTTTGTCTTTAAGCTGAATCCTTAATTCCCGGCCCAGCTGGCCGTTGCTTCCTGTTACAAGTACTTTCATATATTTCACCTTTTTTTATTCTTTTATGCGGACTAAATCTATATTATTATACTGCACAAGCCTTTATTTGTCTATTTTTTTTCTTAATTTTCTTAAAAATGTATCCAATTTGTATCAAAATTATGTTATAATTAATAAGCTTAAATTGCCTTTATGTTCTGATTTACACACAATATGTATTATTAAAATTTTGAGAGGATTTTATATGACATTAAAAAAGAAAGTACTGTGCATCGTTTTGGCCTGCCTGATCATTGTGGTTGGCAGCGGTGCCGTGTATGGCTTTAGCATTTTGCATGGGATTGCCGGCGAGCAATTGGACGAAAGCGATCTTAATATTAATGATTTATTAAGCGATGATGTCGCAAATATCGCACTATTTGGAATCGATGGTCGTGATGATGTGGAGGGTGATCGTTCAGATACAATTATGATTGCTTCAATTAATTTCAAAACCGGCGCAATTAAAGTTACTTCTGTCATGCGTGATTTACTGGTAAAAATACCAGAAGGCAGCAAAAATGACGTTTCTTATGAAAAAATCAATGCTGCATATGACTACGGTGGTCCCCAGTTAGCTGTAAAAACATTGAATGAGAATTTTGATTTGAATATCAGTGACTATGTGGTCGTAAACTTTGATTGTCTTGTCGACACCGTTGATACTTTAGGTGGCGTTGATGTCAACATTGAAAATGAAGATGTATTATACTGGACAAATGAATTTATTAACCATGTAAATTATGTCTTAAACAAGTCTGACCCTAAAATTGAAGGTGTTGGCACTCAACATTTAACCGGTGTTCAAGCTTTAGCTTACTGTCGTAACCGCTATAGTGATGATGATTATAAAAGAACAGCTCGACAGCGCGAGGTTGTACAGCAGATTGTTCAAAAGGCATTAAATGTCGATTTATTCACTGGTATCAATTTACTCGGAAAGGTTTATCCTTATGTAAAAACTTCATTATCGCTTCAGGAGATGACTACTTATGCTAAGGCATTTATGACTGTTGAAAACAAAACATTCACTGATTACCGTATTCCATTAGATGACCTTTCATTTGGCGAAATGATTGATGAAGTTTGGTATCTTGTTCCGAACTCACTGGCTGACAATGCCGTTATGCTTCATAAATTTTTATACGAAAGTGAAAGCTATACACCCACTGCCAATCTATTGAAAATCAGCGAACGTGTCGCAGGAATCGCCGGAAGCGGAAGTGGTGGTGTCACAGTTGATGAGGATGCTCCTTATCAAAAATACAGCAACAGCAACGAAAATGATTCAACCGAGCCAACACCATCAACGGATAACAGTTATGACAGTTCTGGTAACAACTCATATGACAATTCTGATAATAGCTCTGATAACTCAGACTATGCACCTCCGTCTGAGGATTATACGCCATCACCGGAATAAGCAAAACGCAAACAAAAATCCCTTTGGTTAAATACCAAAGGGATTTTTTATAACCGTTATTTAATTCTTGCTCCGCATCAAATTGATCAGGCCGCCAGCCTGCAGCATTTCTTTCTGGCGTTCAGACACTTCGATTAACAGCGGATATTCTTCATTTTTCGTTTTATTCTTCAAAACAATTCTTCCAGTATTTACCTGTTCTCTGGCGTGATCAATCATCAGATCATCTCCCAGAGAAATCTTATCGTAATCTGCTTCATTCTCAAACACCATTGGCAAAATACCATTATTGATCAGATTATTTTTATGAATACGGGCAAAGGATTTTGTGATAACTCCTTTAATCCCGAGATAAACAGGCGCTAAAGCGGCATGCTCACGGCTAGAGCCCTGCCCATAATTCTGTCCACCGATAATGAAGCCACCATGATTATCCTTTGCGCGCTGCGGAAATTCCGGATCACAGGGGGACAGACAATAATCCGCCAGGTATGGGATGTTCGAGCGGTACGGTAACAGCTTCGCATTGGAGGGCATAATATGGTCTGTTGTGATGTTGTCCTCCACGACGATCAAAGCTTTTCCTTCCACTGTATCTGCTAGTGGTTTGGCAAGCGGGAACGGCTTGATATTTGGTCCCTTAATAACTTCAACCCTTTCACCCTCAGGCGCCGGTGGGACTACCGCGTTATCATTGATCAGAAAATCTTTTGGCATTTCGATATCCGGCAGTTCAACTTTACCGAGGGGATTTGTCAACACGCCCTTAACAGCTGAAATCGCAGCGGTTTCCGGGCTTAAAAGATACACGTCTGCGCTGACGGTCCCAGATCTCCCCTTAAAATTACGGTTAAAGGTTCTGAGCGACACGCCGTCTGTACACGGCGCCTGCCCCATACCAATGCATGGTCCGCAGCCACATTCAAGAATTCTGGCACCGGCATTCAGAAGATCGGCCAGCGCGCCATTTTCTGCCAGCATGGTCAAAACCTGTTTGGAGCCTGGTGCAATGACCAGCTGCACATTTTCCGCAACGGTCTGCCCTTTCAAAATAGCTGCTACCTTCATCAAATCAAGCCATGAGGAATTCGTACAGCTTCCGATGGCTACCTGATTAACCTTGAGTCCTTCAATTTCAGAAACCTTAACAACCTTATCTGGGCTGTGCGGACAGGCTGTCAATGGCTCCAAGGTGCTTAAATCTACTTTTACAACCTGGTCGTATACAGCGTCGGAATCTGCGGACAGGGCTGTGAAATCTCCGCCTCTTCCCTGGGCCTCAAGGAAGGCTTTTGTCATCTCATCTGAAGGGAAAACCGAGGTTGTCGCGCCGAGCTCTGCGCCCATATTGGTTACAGTTGCGCGTTCCGGCACGGTCAGCGTTTTTACTCCATCTCCAGTGTATTCAAAAACTTTATTGATACCACCCTTTACAGTACATTGTCTGAGCACTTCAAGAATGATATCTTTAGAAGAGACACCCTTGCGCAGTTTTCCAGTCAACTCAACCTTTACCACTTCTGGCATGGTGATATAGTATTCACCGCCTGCCATGGCCACCGCTACATCCAGACCGCCGGCGCCAATGGCCAGCATGCCAATCCCGCCGCCTGTCGGAGTATGGCTGTCGGAACCCAGCAGCGTCTGTCCCGGAACGCCAAAGCGTTCAATTTCAACCTGATGGCAAATTCCATTACCGGGTTTTGAAAAATAGACGCCGTGTTTTTTAGCAACGGTTTGAATATAGATATGGTCATCCATATTTTCAGGGCCTTCCTGAAGCATATTATGGTCAATATAAGCTAATGAGCGTTTTGTTTTAACTCTTGGTACCTCCATGGCCTCCAGCTGCATATACGCCATGGTTCCGGTGGAATCCTGTGTCAATGTCTGGTCGATGCGGATGCCGATTTCTGTCCCTTTGACCATTTCACCTACCACCAAGTGATCTTTAATAATCTTCTCAGTTAAAGTTAATCCCATTCTTTATCTCCTTCAAAATTAATTCATGTATTATTATACATCATATATGTATTATTTTACCAGACTAAACTGATGAATACCTGTAGTAAAAGCTTTTTTCACCTGTTGTTCAATCTCAGCGTTGCTGATGGCCTCCGTTCTGCTCGCCTCATATACATCATTATTTTTCAGCATTATACGGTCACATCTCTTCAAATTTTGTTTTTAGTATATCAAAAAATACTCGAATATGCAATTTTATTTTTCATTCTTTCAAAATTTATTTAGTTAAAGCGTTTGATTTTACCAAAGAATCTTCATTTTACCATTACTAAAAAAATTTCAATCTATATGGATACAGTATTTTAGATAAATTAAAATTGTATACTTCATTTTTAACCATTCTTTTAGTTTGATAATCTCATTGTTATAGATTTCTTTTTCGTGGTATAATTATTCTAAATCACAAATGAAGGAAATAAGTCAAATGAAGCTCTTATATGAATTCTACTTTTTTGTAAAAAATCATAAAAAAAATTACAGCATCCTTAACCTTGCCGCACAGCTTTCTTATCGAGTTTTGCTGGCTTTTATTCCTTTTATCATGCTGATCTATAATTTTTTCAGCTGGTTTGCCCAGGGTCTCAACGATCAGGTGCTTGAGAGCCTGAAGGTCTTGTTTCCCGGTTTTTTAGACGAAATGTTTAACACGGCTGCTGCAAACGCCGCCGGACCCCAGACTTCCCATTGGGCAAATATCGTCTTTGGCTTCTTTATACTTTACGCGTCAGTCTGTGCTGTCCGCTCTTTGATTCTGACCATTAACAAGGTAATGCTGATACCGGAAAAGCGCAACTATTTTCTGGTCTGGGGACTGGCTGTTCTTTATCTGGTTATCCTTGTTATTCTGATCTTAGTGGTTTTTTATCTGTATATCTTTACCCAGAAAATATCAACCTCCTTTTTTGAGTACATGAATCTTTCAGATATTTTTATTAAATTCTGGCAGGGCTTTACCCTGATTTATATCAGTGCGATCATCGCTTTGCTTGTGACCGCCATCTATATGTATACACCGTCTGTCCGGATGTCTTTCTTTTTCGCATTGCCGGGCGGCGTATTTGTAAGCCTGGGCTGGCTCTCCATCATTGGGCTTTATGAGGCTTTTATAAAAAATCATTTACAGATAGAGAGCCTGTTCAGTTCCCTTGAAGGTCCTTTTTCTTTAATTATCGTCGTGTATGTTTTTTGCATTATTCTAACCTTTGGCTGTGTCGTCAATTTATTTTTGCTGAAGAAGATTGGAAGGTAGACCATGAAGAATAAAACATCAAAGCTCACTGAATTCATCATTTTTATGGCAGAGGATATGGACAGGACAGACTTTTGGGGTATCTGTGCCCAGATGTCCTTTTATATTATCATGGCCTTCTTTCCGCTGATTATCTTTTTAATCAATTTTGTCGGCCGCTTTATTGTGCAGTTTAAAGATTATCTTTTTGATATCCTAAAAGAGTATCTTCCCCAGCTCTCCTACGATTACGTCCGCACCTTAATTGACACGCTGACCAAAAACCTTGCGGATAACAATTATATTTTAGTTATATTCACTTTTTTCTTTGCAACACTGGCCGCAAGAGCGATCATGACAGGAATGAATCAGAACTATGGTAATCATGAGAGCAGAAGCCACTTAAAAATCTGGCTTTTATCCTTTCTTTTCACAATTCTGTTTGCCATTTCCATCATCTTGATCATTTCAGCCTATGTTTTCAGCGAAGCGATCAGTGAATATATTCTTGTACGCTTAGGCATTGATCAGTTTAATATTATTTTAATGAATATCTTTACATTTATTTTTTCTTTGGTCACAAGTATATTTCTGTTTACCTGTGTTTATGTTTTAGCACCGGACCGCCATTTGAAATTTATTCAGGGACTTCCAGGCGCTGTTTTTTCAACTCTTGGCATAAATATTGCCTTCCGTATTTTCTTAATGTTTATGAATCATTCGACTAAATACACCCTGCTATACGGCAACTTTGGTGGATTATTTGCACTTTTAGTTGGAATTTATTTCGTTTGTGTCATTTTAAACTTAGGTGGAAAAATAAATGTATTTTTTTCTCGATGAAACGTTTACAAATTTAAATTTCATGGTACAATATATTAAAAAGATTTTACTTAAATTAACCTATATAAAAACATTCTCATACTTTTTTATGTTAAACTATATTTAATTAAAGTAATTTTATACAATCTATAATATAACCTGTAATTAAGAAAGGACTGATTGACTATGAAACCTAAAATCGCGTACCATCTTTTTCACGAGGGAACTTATCTGAAAAGCTACGAATTTTTTGGCGCTCATTTTACAGATAAAGGTGTTGTTTTTCGACTCTGGGCACCACACGCTCAAGCTGTTTCAGTCGTAGGCAATTTTAATGACTGGAATCCCGACGCTCATCCGATGCTTTTACAGAAAGACTCTGGCGGTGTATGGGAATGCACCATTCCTGATCTGAATAAAGGTGAGCTCTACAAATACTGCATTACGCAATGTCATGGGGAAAACGTCTATAAATCAGATCCTTATGGTATTTATTCTGAGGTCAAGCCTAAAACAGCCTCTATTCTCTGGGATTTGGAGGGTTACAGCTGGAAGGACAAAAAATGGCTTGAGCGGCGCAAAAAAGTTGCCTCTAAGCCGAAGCCTGTTAATATTTATGAGGTTCATCTCGGCAGCTGGAGAACCCATGAGGACGGAACTGCCTTGAGCTATTACGAGCTTGCTGACACACTTGTCCCTTATCTTAAGGATATGCACTATACGCACGTAGAGCTGATGCCTATTATGGAGCATCCCTTTGACGGATCCTGGGGATACCAGCTGACCGGCTACTTTGCTGCGACCAGCCGCTATGGTGAGCCTCAGGGTTTAATGCATTTTATTGACGCCTGCCATCAGGCGGGAATCAGCGTTATACTGGACTGGGTTCCAGGGCATTTCTGCAAGGATGCCCACGGTCTTTATAAACTTGATGGTACAAACCTTTATGAGGCGACCGAGCACCCTCAATGGGGTACTATGGAATTTGACTTTGCAAAACCGGAAGTGCTGACCTTTTTAATCTCAAACGCTTATTTCTGGTTTGACCAATACCATATTGACGGGCTGCGTATTGACGGTGTGGCAAGCATGATCTATTTAAACTATGGCTATGACGACGAATACCGCCGCAATAAATTTGGTGGAAATGACAGTCTTGAAGCGGTTGATTTCCTGAGAAAACTGAACACAGCCATCTTCAAGCATTTTCCATTTGCCATTATGGCCGCTGAGGAATCAACCGCTTACCCCAAGGTCAGCTGGCCTGTGGACGAGGGCGGCCTTGGTTTTAACCTGAAGTGGGATATGGGATGGATGCACGATACCCTCTCTTATATGGAAACAGACCCATACTGCAGAAATCAGTTCCATTCAAAACTGACTTTCTCAATGGCCTATGCGTTCAGCGAAAACTTTATTTTGCCGCTGTCGCACGATGAGGTTGTCCATGGCAAAAAATCAATCGTGGATAAAATGTTTGGTCCATATGAAATGAAATTTGACCAGCTTCGGCTTTTATATGCGTATATGTATTTTCATTCCGGTAAAAAGCTCACCTTTATGGGGAATGAGTTCGCACCGTTCACCGAATGGCGCTATTACGAATCCCTTGAATGGTTCATGCTGGACTATGACAGGCATCGTCAAACCAAGGACTTTATGCAAGACCTGAATAAATTTTACGCCCGGGAAAATGCGCTTTGGGAAAAGGATCATGGCTGGGACGGCTTTGAATGGATCGACGCTGACAACAACGGCCAGAGCATTCTCGTTTTCAGGCGAATGGGCAAGCATCCAGAAGACGATCTGATCATTCTGATCAACTTCTGCCCGCTAACCTATACCAATTTCCAGATTGGTGTACCTGCAGAAAAAACCTATCGTCTGGTTTTCAACACCGACGATCCAAAATATGGTGGGTCCGGCTTCACAGTCAAAAAGACCGCAAAAGCACAGGACACCCCATGTCATAATCAGCCCTACAGCGTGACGTTGAACATACCGCCATCCGCGGCAATCGTATTAAAGGGCGTTGCGTCAAAAGCAAAAAAGAAAACCACCGCTAAGAAAGCAAAGACAGCTTCTTCATCCAAAGCTGCTGTTTCGGATAAAAAAGCAAAAGTGCCAACTATAAAAAAATCTACCAAGGCGCAGACCGCAAAGGATACTGCTTCCAAGCCTGTTGCTAAGACGAAAAAATAGCGGTCTGGAAAGGACACCGGATGAAAACACTTGAAAAAGCAAGTTTTAAAAAAGCATTTATAAAAAAAGTAGAAGAAGTTTCCGGCGAAGATTTCTCCGAATCGACCGCACAGCACCAGTATGAAGCATTATCTGAGCTGGTCATGGAAGAAATCACTGCCGAATGGGCTGTCAACAACAGCCGCCTTCACAAAATGGAAGAAAAGCAAATCTATTTTTTCTCCATCGAATTTTTGATCGGCCGGCTGTTAAAGGCTTATATTAACAGTCTCGGGTGGGACAATATTGTGCCTGAGGTGCTCTGTGAGCTCGGTCTTGATTACGAGGCCATTCAGGCAAAAGAGCACGATCCCGCACTCGGCAACGGTGGTCTGGGCCGGCTCATGGCCTGTTTTCTGGATTCAACCGCCGCCATGGGCTTTCCCGGGCATGGAAATGGAATCCGCTATAAATTTGGCCTGTTTGAACAGAAGATCATCAACAATGAACAGGTTGAAGTTGCAGACAACTGGCTGAAAAACGGTTATCCTTTTGAAATCGCCAAGCCCGATAAGTCTGTTATTGTAAAGTATAAAGGGAATGTCCGGACTGAAATGGTCAATGGCAAGCTGGTTTTTATCCATGAAAACTATGAACCGGTATTGGCAGTCCCTTATGATGTCCCTGTTCAGGGCTACCATAACAAAACCGTCAATTCACTTCGTCTCTGGAGCGCACAGCCGGTAGAGGATTTTGACCTCTCCACCTTTAATCAGGGTCATTTTTTAAAAGCCATGCAAAGGCGTTCTGAGGCCGAGGCCATCAGCCAGATTTTATATCCAAACGACAATGGCTTTGAGGGAAAACAGCTCCGCCTCAAGCAGGAATACTTCTTTGTCTGTGCCGGGCTGAAACGGATTGTGCGGCGTTATAAAAAATTTAATCACGGATCAATGGACGGCTTTTCCGATAAAATCTGTATCCATATCAATGATACACATCCTGCCCTCTGCGTTCCAGAGCTCATGCGGATTCTCATTGATGAAGAAAATTATGAGTGGGATAAGGCCTGGGATATGATCGTTAAATCCATCAGCTTCACAAACCATACCGTACTGCCTGAAGCGCTGGAAAAATGGCCCATTGATATGGTAAAGGAACTTCTTCCCCGTGTCTACCAGATTATCGAAGAAATCAACCGCCGTTTTGTCAATGACATGAACTGGTTTTATCCAGACCAGGAGGCGCGCAACTATTCGATTTCGATTTTAAAGGACGGCCATGTCCATATGGCACATCTGGCCATTATCGGCAGCCATTCTGTCAACGGCGTCGCGGAGCTGCACAGTAAAATTCTCCGTGAGGAAACCTTCAAGGATTTTTATGCTGTTTTCCCGGAGCGTTTTCATTCTGTGACCAACGGCGTAACGCCAAGACGTTTTTTAATGGGCAGCAACCCGCAGCTAAAAACCTTGCTCAATGAAACCATAGGTAACAGCTGGACAATGCCAAACAAACTATCTAGCCTGGAGGCACTGCTTCCATATGCAGCTGACGCCGCTTTCTGTGAAAAGCTGGGAGCTGTCAAACGCAGAAACAAAGCCCACCTGGCAGCATATATCAACAAATCCCAAGGGATTCAGCTGAACCCGGATTCGATCTTTGATATTCAGGTCAAGCGTATTCACGAGTATAAACGGCAGCTGCTGAACGCTCTGCACATCATGTATCTTTATAATACACTCAAGGCAGATCCAAATATGGATTTTGTCCCAAAAACCTATATTTTTGCCGGCAAGGCCGCACCATCCTATTATTATGCCAAAGAAGTCATCCGGCTGATTAATGTCATTGCAGACAAGGTGAATAACGACACCACTGTCAATGACCGTTTAAAAGTCGTTTTTGTTCCAAATTTTAATGTCTCTGTCGCCGAGATGATTTATCCTGCCGCCGAAATTTCTGAGCAGATTTCCACTGCGGGCAAGGAAGCCTCTGGTACCGGAAATATGAAATTCATGATGAACGGTGCCATTACACTCGGCACAATGGATGGCGCCAATGTCGAGATCGCTGAAGCTGTGGGAATGGATAATATTTTTACCTTTGGCCTCTCCGATGTGGAGGTTGCAAATTACAATGCCCATGGCGGCTAACGCCCCCCGGGCCACTATGAATCCCTGAGAACATT
>OAWD01000598.1_pt1 | contig 22787 bp, 27 predicted proteins | sample 1495361 | NCBI WGS metagenome assembly OAWD01 (sample SAMEA2580130, study PRJEB22360) | human gut metagenome | biome: human gut; feature: human-associated habitat; material: faeces | place: Denmark | collected 2008/2010 | reverse complement strand
CGAGTCAAAGGCAATAGGGCTTGAACAAAGTGAAAGCCAGCGTCTTTAGGCGCTGGCCGGTAACAGAGGCTTATAGCCTCAGAACAAACCGCCCGTTTGACGGGCGGTCATGATTATAAGATTTTCGCAAGTTTCGTTGTGAAAGATCTTTCATTCCTTGTACAAATTGCACGAAAATGCATGGTAGTTTTTGATAGAAACATAGGTGAATCTGAAAATGAAATGAAAAATTTTTCTGTAAAATTTCAATTTATTGAAAGAATTTTCTAAAGTGCTATACTGTGCGTAGTTTCAAAAATCAGTAGAAAGGAGAGAATCATGGAAGGAAGGTTAAATCATCTCAAAGGGCATCTGATTGTATCATGTCAGGCATTACCCCATGAACCGCTTCATTCTTCTTTTATCATGGGAAGAATGGCACTTGCGGCTGCTGAAGGGGGAGCATTTGGAATCCGTGCCAATACGCCGGAAGATATTGCAGAAATCAGAAAAAATGTAGATCTTCCAGTCATAGGCATTATTAAGCGGGACTATGAAGATAGTTGTGTGTACATTACGCCTACGATGAAAGAGATCGACGAACTGATGGAAGTAAAGCCGGAAATTATCGCTATCGATGCGACGGAATCCATAAGACCGGGCGGAATCACACTGGACGATTTTTATGCGGCTATCCGTAAAAAATATCCGGAACAGTTATTGATGGCTGATTGTTCTACAGTGGAAGAAGCGCTTCATGCAGACAGGCTCGGTTTTGATTTTATTGGTACGACGCTAGTCGGATATACCAAACAGAGCAAGGGTGACAAAATCGAAACCAATGACTTCGAAATCATCAGAACGATTTTGAACAAAGCAAAACATCCTGTGATTGCGGAAGGAAACATCAATACACCAGAAAAGGCAAGACGTGTTATTGAACTGGGCTGTTACAGTGTTGTGGTAGGATCGATCATCACACGTCCGCAGTTGATCACAAAATCATTTACAGAGGAAATTGCAAAACTGGAAAAACTAGGGTAGTCAGGAGGAAGAAAAAATGAGTAAATTAGAAAAATATAGAGGAATTATTCCGGCATTTTACGCATGCTATGATGAAGAAGGAAACGTAAGCCCGGAAAGAGTACGTGTTCTGACACAGTACTTCATTGATAAAGGGGTAAAGGGAGTCTATGTAAACGGTTCTTCGGGAGAATGTATCTACCAGGGTGTAGAGGAAAGAAAAACGATTATCGAAAATGTAATGGCAGTCGCAAAAGGAAAATTGACAGTCATCAACCATGTTGCATGTAATAACACAAGGGACAGTGCAGAACTTGCAAAACATTCAGAGAGTGTAGGTGTAGACGCGATCGCTTCCATTCCTCCAATTTACTTTCGGCTTCCTGAGTATTCTATTGCTGCATACTAGAACACAATCAGCGAGGCAGCTCCAAATACAGATTTTGTGATTTACAATATTCCTCAACTGGCAGGTACGGCTTTGACCATGAGTCTGTTTGATGAAATGATGAAAAACCCAAGAGTGGTTGCGGTAAAGAATTCATCCATGCCAACACAGGACATTCAGATGTTCAAAGCTGCAGGAAAAGCAGCAAAGGGAGAATTTATCGTATTTAACGGACCAGACGAGCAGTTCGTAGCAGGACGGGCGATTGGCGCTGACGGCGGAATCGGCGGTACATACGGTGTGATGCCGGAATTGTTCCTCAAGCTGAACGAGCTTCTTGTTTCGAGTGAAAGAGAAAAAGCGACAGAACTGCAGTACGCGATTAATGAGATCATTTACAAAATGTGTTCCAGCCATGCAAACATGTATGCAGTGGCAAAAGAAATTCTGCGTGTCAATGAGAAACTGGACATCGGCGGAGTACGCCTTCCGTTAGAGAATCTTCAGGAGGCAGACAAGGCGATTGCAAAAGAAGCTGCTGTTATGGTAAAAGAAGCAAAAGAAAAGTATCTGTAAAACGATTGAGAAAAGGAGAGAACACATGCAGGGGTTTACCGTAATTGATTTGATTATTTTGATTATCTACCTTGCGGCAGTATTGTTTGCAGGTCTTCATTTCGCAAAAAAAGAAATGAAGGGAAAAGAGTATTTTAAAGGCGATGGAACGGTACCGTGGTGGGTAACATCCGTATCGATCTTTGCTACTTTATTAAGTCCGATTTCTTTCCTGTCTTTAGCAGGAAATTCTTATGCGGGAACATGGATTATGTGGTTCGCGCAGCTTGGTATGTTACTTGCCATTCCTGTCACCATTCGATTCTTCCTGCCGATTTACAGTAAGCTGGACATCGACACCGCATATCACTACCTGGAAATCCGCTTTAATAGTAAGGGACTTCGTGTCCTTGGCGCGGTAATGTTCATCATTTACCAGGTAGGGCGTATGTCTATTATAATGTATCTTCCATGTATGGTTTTATCCAGTCTGATGAATATCAATGTCAATATCCTGATTATCATCATGGGGATTATTGCAATTATTTACTCCTACACCGGCGGATTAAAATCCGTTCTTTGGACGGATTTTATTCAGGGATCTGTCCTTCTGATCGGTGTAACTTGCGGTTTGATTTTCCTGTTGTGCAATATTGATGGAGGACTTGGCGCTGTATTCCATGAGTTTACACAGGGACATAAATTTCTGGCAGAAAATCAGCCGATCTTTGATGCCAACATCTTCAAAGACAGTGTCTTCCTTCTGATTATAGGAGCAGGATTTAATACGATGGGATCCTATGTATCCAGCCAGGATATCGTACAGAGATTTACCACAACAACAGATACAAAGAAACTGAATAAAATGATGCTTGCAAATGGCGGACTTTCCATTTTCATTGCTACTGTATTACCTGATCGGTACGGCATTGTATGTGTTCTACCAGGTGCAGGGAAATCAACTTCCTCCGGCGGCTCAGCAAGATCAGATTTTTGCTTCTTGGATTGCGTTTGAGCTTCCGGTAGGTGTTACAGGTCTGCTTCTTGCCGCTATTTATGCAGCGGCCCAGTCTACGCTTTCCACAGGACTGAATTCTGTAGCCTCCAGTTGGACACTGGACATTCAGGAACGTCTATCCAAAAAGCAGTTGAGCTTTGAAAAACAGACAAAGATCGGTCAGTATGTATCCCTTGTAGTCGGAATCTTCTCCATTGTTGTTGCTATGGTGCTTGCAAACGGAGGCGTAAAATCTGCTTACGAATGGTTCAACGGTTTCATGGGACTGGTACTTGGTATTCTGATCGGAACGTTCATTCTTGGTGCGTTTACAAAAGTAGCAAATACGTTTGGCGCAGTACTTGCGTTTATTGCAGCATCAGCGGTGATGATTTTCATCAAATACGGTGTTCCGGTTGTGGCTCCGGATGTAACGATCTCCATCTGGTCCTACTCCATTATCTCCATTGCGATATCTCTTGTAGTCGGAATTCCGGCAAGTATTATATGGAGAAAGGTAAAGGGGGATAAATCACAGCCAGCTCCAAATACAACAATCTTCAACAAATAATTTGTCGTGGAAGGAGAATGAGTATGGTATTCGGAAATATCAGAGATTTAAAAGATTATGGATATTTAGAAGAAGAGATTCTGAAATGCTTTGCATATGCGGAGAAACATGATCTTATGAGTTACGAAAAAGGAAGTCACGAGATACAAGGTGATGATCTTTTCGTAAATATAGTAGAATATGAAACAACAGAGACGGAAAACAGATTCTGGGAGGCGCATCGCAACTATCTGGATCTCCACTTGATGTTGGAGGGAAAAGAGCGGATTGATATAAACTTTATCGATCAACTAAAGCAGAAAGAATTTGTGGAGAAGGACGACTTCCTACCTATGGATGGGGACGCCAATGGATATGTTGTGCTGGAACCGGGGGATTTCCTTCTGTGCTATCCAAAAGACGCACACAGAACTGCGATTAAAGTGGATGACTCCATAAAAGTCAAAAAAGCAATTTTCAAAATCCGAATCAAATAGTACGGGTTCAGAAAAGAAAAGGAGCAGTAGGATGAAAACATATATCTGTATCGATATCGGGGGGACTTCCATTAAGCATGGAGTAATCCGTGAAAACGGGACGTTCTGTGAAGCGGGTGAGATGCCGACAGAAGCCATGGAATATGGAGGTCCCGGAATCCTGAAAAAGGTCCACGGGATTACCAGGGAATATCTGAAATCCTATCATGCAGAAGGAATTTGCATTTCTACGGCGGGAATGGTAGACTGTGAAAAAGGATTGATTACCTATGCGGCGCCACTGATTCCGGACTATACGGGAACGGAAATCAAAAAGAGTATGGAGACGACATTCGGAATACCCTGTGAAGTAGAAAATGACGTCAACTGTGCAGGACTTGCGGAGAGCTACGCAGGAGCGGCAAAGGGTGCCAGAATCAGTGTCTGTCTGACAGTCGGAACAGGAATCGGCGGGGCCATTATTATAGATGGAAAGGTCTTTCATGGATTTTCCGGAAGTGCATGTGAAGTCGGATATATGCATCTACCAGGCGGAGAGTTTCAGGATCTGGGAGCCAGCAGTATTCTCGTAAAGAAGACAGCATTATACAAAGGAATCGATCCTGCTTCCATTAATGGAAAATTTGTTTTTGAACAGGCAAAAAAAGGCGATGCAGACTGTATCCGGTCCATCGATGAGATGGTAGAGATTCTGGGAATGGGAATTGCAAATATCTGCTATGTGATCAATCCGGAGGTGGTTGTATTAGGCGGAGGAATCATGGCCCAGAAAAGCTATCTGGAGAAGCGGATCAAGAAAAGTCTGGAAATACATCTGATTCCGTCGGTTGCAGATCATACAAGGCTGGTCTTTGCCGAAAACCAGAATCAGGCGGGCTTGCTCGGAGCATTTTATAACTTTAAGGGAAGACAGTAGTCTTCCCTTCAGTCGGTTTAGGAAAACTCTGAAAGGGGACGAAACAATGGATGAATACGAAAGAAATATCATACCTCAGATTGAAGCAATTTACGATACCTTTACTGCACTGGAAAAAACAATCGCGGATTATTTTATTCACTATGATGGAAAAGCGGACCTGGTTTCTAAAAATGTAGCAAAAAGACTTTATGTCTCGGAAGCCTCCCTATCCCGGTTTGCCCAGAAATGTGGATTCACCGGATACAGAGAGTTTCTGTTTCGCTATCAGCAGAGCTTTGGCACGACATCCCGGTCAGGCGCAAGCCATCATATCAAGAAAGTTCTGAACAGCTATCAGGAGCTTTTGAATAAAAGCTATTCGTTGATGGATGAAGGGCAGATTAACCGGATTGTGGACATGTTATCAAAGAAAAAGAGAATCTATGTTTACGGAAAGGGAAGTTCCGGTCTGGCAGCTATGGAAATGAAGTTCCGTTTTATGCGGATCGGCGCAAATATTGAGGCCATTACAGATGAACATATTATGAAAATGAATTCCGTCCTTCTGGATGGAGACTGTGCGGTAATCGGGATCAGTGTCAGCGGGAAGACCGAAGCGGTTCTGGAATCCATGAAGATTGCGAAAAAATGCGGAGCGAAAGTAGTTCTTATGACGGCACACAACGGGAAGAAATTTCTGGAATTCTGCGATGAGATCATGCTGTTTGCGCTGAAAGAAAACCTAGAACAGGGGAAAGCCATTTCTCCACAGTTCCCGATTCTCATTATGGTGGACATGTTGTATTCTCAGATGCTTCAACTGGATGAATACCGAAGGGAAACACTGCATGAATATACGCTTGAAGCTTTGGATGAAAGATAATCTGCTTGTTAAATCCTAAGATGTTTTTGCCATAGATATAGCTTATTAAATCAGTGATTCAATAAAAAATTCTAAAAACCGGAAAAATGCATTGAAATAACTAAAAAACAGGAGTATACTAACGATAGTTAAAAAAATATCAATGGTAGAAAAGGAGAGACGAGCTATGAGTAGATTTTGTTTACCAAGAGACATTTACCATGGGAAAGGATGCCTCGAAGAATTGAAAAACCTGAAAGGAAAGAAAGCAATCCTTGTTGTCGGAGGCGGCTCCATGAAGCGTCAGGGATTCCTGGACAGGGCGGTTTCTTATTTGAAAGAAGCAGGTATGGAAGTTCAACTCTTTGAGGGGGTAGAGCCGGATCCGTCCGTCGAGACAGTTATGAAGGGTGCTGAGGCTATGAGAGAGTTTGAGCCAGACTGGATCGTTTCCATGGGCGGAGGATCCCCGATCGATGCCGCAAAGGCAATGTGGGCATTCTATGAGTACCCGGATACGACATTTGAGGATCTCTGTACACCGTTTAATTTCCCGGAATTAAGACAGAAAGCAAAATTTGCGGCGATTCCGTCCACATCCGGAACAGCGACGGAAGTAACAGCATTCTCCGTTATCACAAATTATCAGACAGGTGTGAAATATCCGCTTGCTGACTTCAATATCACACCGGATATCGCCATTGTTGACCCGGATCTTGTAGCAGGTCTCCCGGTGAAACAGGTTGCTTACACAGGAATGGATGCTCTGACCCATGCGATTGAGGCTTATGTTTCCACATTAAACGGACCATTTACAGATCCACTTGCACTTCAGGCAATCGAGATGGTACTTGATTACCTGCCGGCATCTTACCGTTGTGATATGGATGCGAGAGAGCAGATGCATTATGCGCAGTGTCTGGCAGGAATGGCATTTTCCAACGCGTTGCTTGGTATCGTTCACTCTATGGCTCATAAGACTGGAGCCGCATTCTCTACAGGACACATTCCACACGGATGCGCAAATGCAATCTACCTTCCGTACGTTATTCAGTATAATGCAAAAGATCCTGTAGCGGCAAAGCGTTATGCGGAGATCGCACGCAGAATGGGACTTCCGGGAACTTCTGAGAAAGCGCTTATCAATAGCTTGATTGCAAAGATCGATGCATTTAATGTACAGCTTGGAATTCCTAAGACATTAAGAGAGTTCGGAATCAACGAAGAGGAATTTAAAGAAAAAATTTCCAATATTGCAAAACTTGCTGTCGGCGATGCCTGTACAGGGTCTAATCCGAGAAGCATTACTCCGGCCGAGATGGAAAAACTCTTTACATGTACATATTACGGAACAGAAGTTGACTTCTAAACCGGTTATGACCGTCGCTTTTTCGGAAGCGGCGGTTTTTTATACCAGGTTGTGAATCTTTTATCGAAAAAAACGATTTCCCTGTCAGAATCTACTTGATATTTTATCTACAATATCTTATGATAAATGGAGTATAACAATTAGGAGGCATGAGAGATGTACAAAATTTTAAAAGCTGAAGAACTTGCAGATAAGATTTTTCTCATGGATGTAGAAGCTCCGCGTGTTGCTCGTCACTGCGAGCCGGGGCAGTTTGTCATTGTAAAAATGGATGAAAAGGGCGAGAGAATCCCTCTGACCATCTGCGACTATGACAGAGAGAAAGGGACAATCACCATTGTATTCCAGATTGTCGGAGCATCCACGTTAAAAATGGCAGAGTTAAAAGCAGGAGATTCTTTCCGCGACTTTACTGGACCGCTTGGATGTCCGTCCGAATTTGTAAATGAAGACCTGGAAGCTTTAAAAAATAAAAAGATGCTTTTTGTTGCCGGAGGCGTTGGCGCCGCACCGGTATATCCACAGGTGAAATGGTTACATGAACGAGGAATCGACGCGGATGTAATCGTAGGTTCCAAAACGAAAAATATGTTGATTCTTGAAGAAGAAATGAAAGCGGTTGCCGGAAATCTGTATGTATGTACGGATGACGGAAGCTACGGACATGCAGGCATGGTTACTTCTATGGTGGAAAAGCTTGTAAAAGAAGAAGGCAAGAAATATGATGTCTGTGTTGCGATCGGACCAATGATTATGATGAAATTTACCTGTCTGATGACAAAAGATCTTGGGATCCCGACAATTGTCAGCATGAATCCGATCATGGTAGACGGAACCGGAATGTGTGGAGCTTGTCGTCTGCATGTAGGAGACGAAGTCAAGTTCGCATGTGTGGACGGACCGGAATTTGACGGTCATCTTGTAGATTTTGACGAAGCAATGAAGAGACAGCTTATGTATAAGACAGAAGAAGGAAGAGCGATGTTAAGACTGCAGGAGGGCAATACACATCACGGCGGATGTGGAAATTGTGGAGGTGACAACTAAGATGGCAGACGTATTAAAGAAAGTACCGGTTCGGGAACAGGATCCGAAAGAAAGAGCGACAAACTTTGAAGAAGTATGTCTTGGATATAATGCAGAAGAAGCAATGGAAGAAGCGACACGCTGCATTAATTGTAAGAATGCAAAGTGTATTCAGGGATGTCCGGTAGCGATCAATATTCCGGCATTCATCAAAGAGGTAAAAGAAGGAAATTTCGAGGGCGCATATAAGACCATCGGTCTGTCTTCCGCGCTTCCGGCAATCTGTGGACGTGTCTGTCCGCAGGAGACACAGTGTGAGGGAAAATGTATCCGTGGTATCAAAGGAGAGCCGGTTTCTATTGGTAAACTGGAGAGATTTGTTGCGGATTACGCTTTGGAGCATGATATTAAGCCGGTAGGAGCAGAAGAGAAGAATGGGCACAAGGTTGCTGTCATCGGCTCTGGTCCTGCAGGTCTGACCTGTGCAGGTGATCTTGCAAAGATGGGGTATGACGTGACAGTATTCGAAGCGCTCCATGAACTTGGCGGTGTACTTGTTTACGGTATTCCGGAGTTTCGTCTTCCAAAGCAGAAAGTCGTTGCAAAAGAGATCGAAAAGGTGAAAGAACTCGGCGTGAAGTTCGAGACTAACGTGGTAATCGGTAAATCTACAACGATCGATATGCTCATTGAAGAAGAAGGGTTTGAGGCAGTATTCATCGGCTCTGGCGCCGGACTTCCGAAATTCATGGGTATTCCGGGTGAGACAGCAAACGGTGTCTTTTCTGCTAATGAGTATCTGACAAGAAGCAACCTGATGAAAGCTTTTGACGACAGCTACGACACTCCGATTGTTGCAGGAAAAAAAGTAGCCGTAGTCGGTGGTGGAAACGTTGCTATGGACGCTGCCAGAACAGCACTCCGTCTTGGCGCTGAGGTACATATTGTTTACAGAAGAAGTGAAGAAGAGCTTCCGGCGCGTGTGGAAGAGGTACACCACGCAAAAGAAGAGGGAGTCATCTTTGATCTTCTGACAAACCCGACAGAAATTGTGACAGAAGACGGCTGGGTAAAAGGCATGAAATGCGTGAAGATGGAGCTTGGCGAGCCGGATGCATCCGGAAGAAGACGCCCGGTTGTCATCGAAGGTTCCGAATTTGAGATGGAAGTGGACACTGTGATTATGTCCCTTGGAACTTCACCGAACCCGCTGATTTCTTCTACAACAGAAGGTTTGGAAGTCAATAAGTGGAAATGTATTGTTGCGGATGAAGAGTTTGGTAAGACATCCAAAGGAGGCGTGTATGCCGGAGGAGATGCTGTAACAGGAGCGGCAACGGTAATTCTTGCTATGGGAGCAGGAAAAGCCGGAGCAAAAGGCATCCACGAATATCTGAAAAATAAATAATCCCACGGGAATTTTACAAAAGAGAAGCATGGAGCTGTAGATTCAAATCTGCAGCTTCATTTTTTCTTGGAATGAAAGAGAAAATAAGGTATAATAAATAGAATACATATCATCATACCAGGGGTGACCAAAAGTGAGAGAAGAAATGAAGATAATGATTGTCGGTATCGGGGGCGTTGGAGGATACATCGCAGGGATGGTCGGACAAAAATATAAGAATCTGACATTGATAGCGAGGGGAAAACGAGGTGAGGTGCTGCGTGAGCATGGTGTAGTGCTGCACAGTGATTTTCATGGAGAGAAAATCGTAAAAGATGGTGTGATACGGGAGTGTGCGAGGGAAGTGGAGGAGATTCAGGACCTGATTTTTCTTTGTGTTAAGACTTATGCACTGGAGGACGTGTGCCAGACATTGGGATCTTGTGTAGATGACCATACGATTATTGTTCCGGTAATGAATGGGGCGGATACAGCCCAGAGAGTGAGGGAGTATCTGGGGAAAGGACTTGTGGTGGATGCAGTGATCTACACGACTGCCGCCGCAAACGAGGATTACTCTATCACACAGCTCGGACAGTACACCAGAATTCTACTGGGAGCTGTGCGGGAAGAGGAACATAAAGCGGCGAAAGTTTCAGCCGGTGTTCTGGGAGAAGCAGGGATTGAATACGAGATACCATCGGATGTGAGACAGGCCGTGTGGGAGAAATACATTTTTAACTGCGCCTATAATGTCATTACGGCATATTATTTGGGAAATGTGGAGGAGATACGGGCATACGAGGACAGGAGAGCGGAATTTCATATGCTGCTGAAAGAAGCACTTCAGGTGGCCAAGGCTGACGGGGTACACATCCGGCAGCATTATATAGAAGAGGAATACCAGAGATTTATGAGACTGAGTAAGGGATCCACAAGTTCTTTGAAGCGGGACGTGGAGGCGGGAAGACCGTCGGAGCTGGAGACGTTTGGAGGTTATCTTCTGGAAAGGGCAAGGAATCTTGGCGTTGCAGTGCCACTTTCCGAGCAATTTTATGATGGTATGAAAGAAAAGATCAGAAACAGGACAGACTAGAACAGGCAGAAGGAAGAACGAGGTAAGAAGGGTGACAGCAAAGAAGGAAACATCATTGGAAGGTATGAAATTTTTAGAAGAGATCGTGCGAAAGCTGAAAAGGAAAATCGTCCAGATGGATCAGGAGATTCTTGCCGGACAGAAAGATATCGAGAGTATGCATGAGTACTACTGGGAGAATTATACGGAGATGGACCAGTATGGGTACGAGGACTACGATAACCAGCAGGCGCTGCTCCAGCGTATCAATGCCAATCAGGATACTTTGCGCCTCCGGTCACGTTATAGGAAGATGCTCGATTCGCCGTTTTTCGGAAGAGTAGATTTTCGCTACGATGGAGATGATGAACCGGAAATTTTCTACATCGGAATCGGGAATTTTGCCGAGGAGGCTGGCAGGATTCCGCTGATTTATGATTGGAGAGCGCCGGTAAGTGCTCTGTTCTATGACTTTGACAAAGGAGAGGCGTCTTACGAGGCTCCGGCAGGTCGGATGTGTGGGGAAATCGAGGCGAAATGGCAGTACAAGATCCGTAGAGGGAAGATGGTCTATGGATTTGAGAGCGATGTAAAGATTGATGATGAGATTCTGAAACAGGAACTTGGAAGCAACAGCGACATACAGCTTAAAAACATTGTCCGGACGATTCAGAAAGAGCAAAATGCAATTATACGTAATACAAAGGATAAAATTCTTGTAATTCAGGGAGCAGCGGGAAGTGGGAAGACATCGGTGGCACTTCACAGAATTGCCTATCTGCTTTATCACGATAGAAAGAAGTTGAAATCGTCCGGTGTGCTCGTTCTATCTCCGAACAGTGTGTTTTCGGATTATATTTCCCATATCCTTCCGGAACTTGGGGAAGAGAACATCCGGGAGATGAGCCTGGATCTTTTCGCATACCGGGAACTGAAATCTGCCGTACCGGACTGCGAGGACCGCTATCATCAGATAGAAAAAAACATTGCCGGAATAAAGGAAGACGACTTGAGCCGCTATCGCTTTAAACAGTCAAAAGAACTGATTGGTGCGGTCGAAGGATTTATGGCGCAGATGGAGGAGTGGCTCGTCAATCTGAAAGGAATTTATTTCCGGGGAATGGAAAAGACTGAAGAAGAGATGATTCGTCTGTTTTACTTTAAATTTCAGGATGTTCCGGTTTTGGCCCGGATGGATGCAGTCATGGAGTATGTGGTGGATGAGTACGAGACGAGATACAGCATGACACTTTCTGAGGAAGACGTGGAGAAACTGCGGACCAGGTTTCAGGCAATGTACACGACTACAGATCTATATCGGATTTATAATTGGTTTTTGGAGGAACAGCATTTCCCGAAACTTCCAGAGGTACCGTATGACAGACGTTATCTGGAGTACGAAGATGTTTTTCCGATGCTGTATCTGAAATATCGGTTACTTGGTGTAGGAAGACAAGATCAGATACGACATGTGGTTGTGGATGAGATGCAGGATTATTCCTACCTGCAATATACGATTCTGGGGCTTTTATTTCAGTGTCCGATGACAATTCTCGGAGACCGTTCCCAGACAATGGAGGAAAAGCAAAACGATGTGACACGGTTCCTTCCTCAGATACTGGGGAAACAGCTTCGGAAGATTGAGATGAACAAAAGTTACCGGAATACAGTGGAGATTGCCGAATATGCAAGGACACTGGTTGGGATGGATGATGCAGAGCTTCTGAACCGCCACGGGAAAGCGGTTGCAGAGCGGGAGTATGGATCTAAAGAAGAGATGATCAGTCATATCCTGGAGCATGTCAAGACAGGACCGGAAGGGTATGAGACAGCGGCAGTGCTTACGATGACAGAAGCTGAAGCCAGAGAATGGTACGAGATGATTCGGAAGAAAACAGATCAGGTACACTATATTGATCGTGACAGTTCCAGATTTGGGCGTGGACTGACCGTGACGACCTTTTATATGGCAAAAGGTCTGGAGTTTGACCAGGTGTTTACTGTGGCGCATAAAGAAGAGACGAAAATGACAAGGCAGGCAGAATATATCTGTGCGACAAGAGCGCTTCACGAACTGGAGGTTTGCCGAATCTGAGCCTGACAGGAGGGAAAGGAATGAGAAAGATCAATCAAAAAGAGCATTATTTCTATATCGATATTCTCAGAATACTCGCCTGTCTTTGTGTGATATACATGCAGTGCAACAGGATTGCAGATCCGTATACAGATACTTCGGTATATCGCCAGAGGATGTTTGTTGAAACGATTGCTTACTGGGCGGTTCCGGTATTTTTTATGATATCAGGAGCGACTCTGTTTGACTATAGAGAGAGGTATCAGACCGGTGCTTATTTTAAGAAGCGTTTTCTTAAAACAGGTTTACCGTTTATTACGTGGACACTGATCAATCTGGTATTAAAGGTTGCTTTGGGACAGATGGAGTTTCGACCAAGTTTGTCTGGTATGATCAATTTGTTTACCAATACAACTGCGGAACAGGTATACGGGTTTTTCATTCCGCTATTTATGATGTATCTCTGTATACCTGTTCTGTCTTTATTAAAAGATTACAAGCAGATTTTGGCTTATATGACAGCGATGGCCTTTTTAGCTTATTCTGTTTATCCAGTGTGTTGTACTTTTTTGGGAATTTCATTCAATGGAAATATCCAGTTCCCGGTGGCGGGAGGATATTTACTGTATGTGATTTTAGGGTATCTGCTTTCTACAACAGATATGTCAAAGAAAACCCGGATGTTTCTTTGTATACTTGGTGCTACAGGAGCCGGAATCCGGTATATCAGTACTGTGGCCTGGTCAAAGAATAGTTCAGGACTGAATCATGCTTTCTGGGGATATCTATCGTTCCCGACGGTATTTCTGGCTGTCGGAGTGTTCGTGGCAGTCAAATATGGGCCATGGAAAAAATTGGAACAAAATCCGGGAATTCGGAGGGCAGTTACAACACTTGCCAGTACAGGGCTGGGCGTATATGTGACACATATGCTGGTATTGCAGACTTTGCAAAATCTGACAAAGCTTGGAACGGAATCTGGATGGTGGCGCTTTGTAATGCCGTTTGTGATTTATGTGATCTCTGTTATGTCAGTACTGATTCTGAAAAAGATTCCGGTGTTTCGGGCCATTGTTCCGTAATGATTACATAGACAGAAGAAAAGGAGAACAGCGTGAAAATTACATTGATTACCGTAGGAAAAATCAAAGAAAAATATTTAAAAGATGCCATCGCAGAGTACAGTAAGCGCCTTTCCAGATATTGCAAGCTGGAGATCGCCGAGGTGGCTGATGAGAAGACGCCGGATCAGGCAGGCGAAACCGTGGAGGAAAACATTCGGAATAAGGAGGGAGAGCGGATTCTGAAATGCATCCACGATGATATGTATGTTATTACTCTGGAAATTAACGGAGTGATGCTTGGATCAGAAGAGTTTGCAAGGAAGATCGAACAGCTCGGTGTACAGGGAAACAGCAGTATCGGCTTTGTCATCGGAGGATCCATTGGTCTTGGAAAAGAGGTACGGAAACGCGCAGATTATGCACTGAGCTTCTCTAAAATGACGTTTCCACACCAGTTGATGAGGGTGATCCTTTTGGAACAGATATATCGGGCATATCGGATTATCAATGGGGAACCATATCACAAATAAGTGCGTTTTGTAAAAGAGTGGACATCTGATGTTCCGCTCTCTCTTTTTGTATTAAGAGAGAAATAGAATGACAGAGGAATATTCAGGGTGATATAATAGTTTAAAGCAGCTTGACAACTTGCTTTTTGTGAAGGAGATAATTATATGAGAAAATTAGGTTCAGATGTTGAAAAAATTATGATTGAACGTTTTGGAAAAGACACGGTGATCGCATTAGCAACAGCGGAACATGAAGTGCCGTATGTGCGGAATGTAAATGCATATTATGAGGATGGTTCATTTTATATTATTACATACGCACTTACTAACAAAATAAAACAAATAGAAGAGAACCCAAATGTTGCGATAGCAGGTGACTGGTTTACCGCACACGGTAAGGGGAAAAATTTAGGGTATTTTGGAAAAAAAGAAAATCGTATAATTGCTGAGAAACTAAAAGTTGTTTTTGCCGAATGGATTGATAATGGGCATAATAATTTTGATGATGAAAACACCATAATTTTATGTGTGGAATTAACGGATGGACTGTTACTTTCACATGGAACAAGATACGAGTTTTAAACTTCAAATTCCATTTATCATGGAGTTGAACAGAGTAATATTACCTAATTTGTGAAGGAGTAAAAAGTGTATGATTTTATATCATGGAAGCAATGTTATAGTCCAGGAACCGAAGATTTTTGGAAAACGGTTTTTACAAAGATTTTGGATACGGATTTTATTGTACAATTTTAGAAAAGCAGGCAAAACGCTGGGCTTTGACAAAACGAGGAACGCATATTGTAAATTTTTATGAGTATTTACCAGATAAGAGCTTGGATATTAAAACGTTTAGTAAGATGACAGAAGAATGGCTGCAGTTTGTTGTAAACTGCCGGCTTGCTTTAAAACATGATTATGATGTTGTAGAGGGTCCGATGGCAGATGATACAATCTGGGATTATGTTGAGGACTATATAGCTGAACGAATTTCGAAAGAGGCGTTCTGGGAACTGGTTAAGTTTAAGTATCCGACACATCAGATTGTATTCTGTACAGAGAAAGCATTACAGACTATCAAATTCGAAGGGAGTTATTCGCTATGACAAATAAATTTTTTCCGGAAGAACAAATTTCCGAGAATGATCTTTATTTTTTGTGCTATATGGTAGAACGTGTTGCACGAAAATTACATCAGAAGAATAAATATGTTGTTAATTCTATACCGAAAGAAGAGTGGGAGCGCCTGTTCAGTCTTGCTAATGTGTTGCATTGCGACAATCCTTTGAAAATTGAAGCTGAATGGATCGAAGAGTATAAGCTGACAACAGGGAATTTTGATATTACGGATGTTGATTTAGAACTAGTAGACAAGATCCCATCAGAAACACAGATGGGGAAAGTATATACAAGGCTGATTCTGTCAACGTTACAGCCAGAGGAAGATTATATCGATGGAATGATTCGGGTATACAATGATGAAATATGTAATACAATTGATAATTACAATAGCAGTGCATATTATGAACCATCTTATGTGATAACAAGAGCCTATAATAATGGAGGATTTTAAGAGGAGAACAATTTAGTATAACGGAGGAGTGATTTATGATTTTATATTTTTCGGGAACAGGAAACAGTGCGTATGTTGCAAAACGAATTGGAAAAGAAGTAATGGATGACGTAATAAATTTATTTGAAAAAATAAGAAATAAGGACAATTCAAAATTATACTCGGAAGATTCATGGATCATTGTTGTGCCCACTTATGCATGGAGGATACCGCATATTGTACAAAACTGGATAGAGAATACAGAATTTACTGGGAGTAAAGACATTTATTTTGTTATGACCTGCGGTGAAAATATTGGAAATGCAGGGAAATATCTTAAAAAGTTATGTCTCCAGAAGAATATGAATTACTATGGTTGTGCAGAAATTGTAATGCCGGAGAACTACATTGCGCTGTTTTCTACTCCAACAGAAGAACAGGCAATGGAGATTATAGAACGGGCAGAAGTTGTCATAGATAAGGTGGCAAGTTATATCAGAAATGGCGAGGAGTTTCCACAGGCAAAAATTTCTATTGGGGATAGAATGAGCAGTGGTATTATAAATGATCTTTTCTATCCCTTATTTGTTCATGCCAAAAAATTTTATGTAACCGATACTTGCATTTCTTGTGGAAAGTGTCTTGATGTATGTCCTACTAATAATATACGAATGGAAAACAAGAAACCTGTATGGGCGGAAAACTGTACGCACTGTATGGCGTGTATCAATCGTTGCCCGAAAGAAGCGATTGAATATGGAAAACATAGTCATGGGTTACCCCGATATACTTGTAAAAAAGAAATGTTATACTAGAAAATACTTGTATGTGATAAATCAAAGTGTATGGAGGAAAATTATGCTTGATAAAATTCCTAATGCAGAGGAAATGACGGCTTTGGTTGGACAATCATTATATGATGTATGGAATAAGCTATGCGCTTTCATTGACAAAAAGTATGAAATGGAACGTCTGTGGAATAAAGGTGGAAAGGCATGGGCTTATGAATACAAATATCGTCAAGGTGGTAAAACACTTTGTGCATTATACGCTAGAGAAAATTGTATAGGATTTATGATTATATTTGGAAAAGACGAGAGAGAAAAATTTGAAGCAGAACGTAATAATTATTCTCAACAAGTTCAAAAAATTTATGATGAAGCTAAAACTTATCGAGATGGTAAATGGATAATGTTTGAACCGACTGATACATTAATGTTTCAAGATTTTATTAAATTGCTAGGCATTAAAAGAAAACCAAATAAAAAGTAATAATTGTCATGCTGCCCTATACAAAATTAGGCGTTGAGGAGGTACATACGCATGAAAGAAATGATTGCATATTGCGGACTGGATTGTGAGAAATGCGACGCATATATCGCGACAATTAATGACGACCAAGAGTTGAGAGAAAAAACTGCGAAGCTATGGGCTGAATTAAATAATGCGCCTATTTTTCCTGAACATATTAACTGTCAAGGCTGTCGTGTTGAGGGAATTAAAACTGTATTCTGCGATAGTATGTGTAGAATTCGCCAGTGTGCATTGAAAAAAGGTGTTGATACTTGTGGTGACTGTTCAGGTTTAGAAAATTGTCCCACTGTTAGGGCAATCCTAGAGGATAATCCGTCTGCTTTGAAAAATTTGAAAGAATAACTTCTCAATTTAAACAATTTTAGATACGTTATGAGGAGCTGTAGTTTAGAAATTCTTTATTTGACATCTTGAAGATGAGCTGGTATACTTCCTCTCCAGTAAAAACAGAGGAGTGATGCTGTATATGACTTTTTATCAGGAACTGCAATTAGACCAGGCCGGATCCAAAAAACTGATCCAAAATACAGAAGGTATAAAAAATAAACTTCGGCATACGACGGTCTATCTGTTCAAAATTTTTCTTACGATCGTATTCTGTGTCGCTTTTGTTTCCGCATACAGCGGGATCTTCGGAAGTGAGAACAGCATTGTAGGTGTAGTGGTGCTTCTTTGCCTGATGGTGTTCCGATTTGCGGATTTCGGAGTCAAGACGGGTTCGGGACTGGCGATACTGTTTCTTCAATTTTTTATTCTGGCAGTTGGTCCCAGACTGGCAAATATAGTCCCGTCTGGAGCAGGAATGATCGTCCATGTGGTTTCCATTTCTTTGATCTTACTGTTTGGCTGTCACCATGTGATGATGGCCAATCATTCCACATTGGTCTTGAGCTATCTGCTGCTGTACGGCTACGACGCGGAAGGAAAAGCTTATGTGCTTCGTCTGGCAGGACTGCTCTTGGGGGCATTGCTTACTGAAATCGTATATTACAGAAAGCACAGAAAGCAGACCTATAAAAGAACCTTTTTCAGCATTGTAAAGGAACTGCGTCCTACCTCTCTTCGCACAAGATGGCAGCTTTCGATGGCCTTAGGTATTGCTTCTGCTATCTGTATCGTAGAGTGCCTGGGACTTCCCAGAGGTATGTGGGCAGGGATTGCTGTCATGTCGGTAATGGTTCCTTTTGAGAAGGACGTGAGAGAACGAATAAAAGGCAGGATTCCGGGAAACCTGGTCGGGGGACTGTTGTTCAGCCTTTTATTTCTACTACTTCCGAAAGGCTTTCTCCCCTACCTGGGAATGTTGGGAGGGATCGGAGTAGGCTTTTCCGCTACTTACGGCTGGCAGTCTGTGTTTAATTCTCTGGGCGCCATGTCTGTGGCGGCAGGGATTCTGGGATTTCCAGGAGCAGTATTTTTTAGGATTTTCCACAATATTTTCGGAGCAGTATATGGGCACCTGTTTTATAGGGCCTGGAATCGGCTGACGGACAGTCTCTGCACAGAATAAGTAAATTTTCTGCCTGTAAACCAGGAGGATATAATGAAACGAGAATTAGGAATTGCTCGCTGTGGGCTTGCCTGTTGCTTTTGTTCTGAAAATATGACATGTGATGGCTGTGATTCAGGTGCATGTCCAGACAAAGACTGGTGTGAAAACAGGCAATGCTCTATTTCTAAAAAAATAGAACATTGTTATGAGTGCAATGAAAAATGTAGAAAGGGATTACTTAGTAAAATAAAACCATATGCTTTTACTGAATTTGCCAGAAGATATGGTAAAGAGTTTCTTTTAAACTGTCTTGAAAGAAGCGAAAAAAATGGTATTATGTATCACCGGGATGAGATAAATGGTGATTATGACGACTTTGATGATGTAGAGACGTTGATAGAATATATAAAAACCGGATACAGACCCATATCCTAACATAAAACGTAAACAGGATAGAGGTATAAAAAGGAGGAAGACAGAAATGCTTACAATCCGTAATGAGGAACCTAGGGATTATGAAATTGTTGAAAGGATGACACGAAATTCTTTCTATAATTTATATATACCCGGATGCATGGAACACTATCTTGTTCACATAATGCGAGAGCATAAAGATTTTATTCCTGAACTGGACTTTGTTTTGGAACTTGATAATAAGGTCGTGGGATATATCATGTACACGAGGGCGACATTGACAGATGAAAAAGGAAATATGAAACATATCTTAACATTCGGACCGCTTTGTATAGAAGCGGATTATCAGCGCAAAGGCTATGGAAAGCTGCTGATGCAGCACTCATTTGAAAAAGCTGTATCGATGGGATATGATACGGTAGTTATTTTTGGGATGCCATGTAACTATGTATCCAGTGGATTTGTAAGTTGTAAAAAACATAATATATGTGTAGAAGGGGAGAAGTTTCCGGCAGCTATGCTAGTAAAAGAGCTAAAAGAAGGTGTGCTGGATGGCCGGAGGTGGTACTATCAAGATAGTCCGGTGATGGATGTTTCTCTTGAAGACGCGCTTGCCTATGACGATACCCTACCTCAGAAAGAACGTAAATATACCCATGCACAAGAAGCATTTTATATTATGAGTCATTCTTTTTTAGAGTAATACAATGTATGTCTGAAAGGTTATAAGGAGAGGGCAGTAAGTTTTGTAACTAACCATTTTGCGGATTCTGCCGTCTATACAGAGAAAGTCCAAGAAGAAATCTCTATATAAAATGAAAAAATTCCCTTGAAACATTAAAAATGAATTTGCAAATAATAATCAGGAAGCCAATTTCATTTTTGAAGGGAGTTGTTGGTGGTGAAGATACAAAAAGAACATTTGGCGATTGCGTCGGTTCCTGTCCAGAGCTGGGGTGAACTCTATAATCGGGATGACGCACTGAAGACCGGCACCATTTTCAAAGAACTGGATTTGCCGTTTTTCGCTGCAGAACAGATCCGTGCTTCTCTGACTTCCAGCGAAGATGCGTTAAAAAGCCCCGAAGAGCAAAAATGTAATGAAAGACTGATGGAAATACAAAAAGTCAGCTTTGTGATGGATGATCTGCGACTGTACCTGGACACACATCCGGATGATCTGGATGCTCTGGCAATGCTAAAGCGTGTGCTTGGTCAGAGGAAGCAGATGTTGTCTGATTTTGCCACAGAGTTTTATCCGTTGACAATGGACTGTATGGAAGGGATTTATGAAAGGGATCCTTCGTCCACATGCTATTGCTGGCAGGAGGGCCCGATTCCTTGGGAAGGAGTGTGTTACTAATGTGGATTTATGAAAAAAGGTTGCAATACCCGGTTAAGATCACAAAGACCTGTCCAAAGACGGCACAGCTCATTATCAGTCAGTATGGAGGACCGGATGGCGAATTGTCAGCTTCCATGAGATATCTTTCTCAACGCTATACGATGCCTCTGAAAGCAGTAGGCGGTCTTTTAACCGATATTGGCACGGAGGAACTCGCTCATATGGAGATCATCTGTGCGATGGTTTATCAGCTTACAAAAAATTTAGACATTGAGGAGGCGAAGGCGGCTGGATTTGACGCCTATTATATTGACCATACGGCAGGAATCTGGCCACAGGCCGCATCCTCGATACCTTTTACAGCAAAGGAATTTCAGTCCAAAGGAGATGCAATTACGGACTTGACAGAAAATCTGGCTGCGGAACAGAAAGCCCGTACTGTTTATGACAATCTTCTGCGGATGATTCCGGATCCGGAAATAAGAGAGCCGCTGAAATTTTTAAGAGCAAGAGAAATTGTGCATTTTCAGAGGTTTGGTGAAGCACTGGAAAAAACAAAAGAAAAATTAGATGAAAAGAACTACTATTACTTTAATCCTGAATTTGATAAGAAAATGATGTAACATTATATTTTAGCAACGAAAGAATAGCAAGGTGTATCGGATCTGTTCCCATACACCTTGTTGTTTTTTGGTCAGAAGAGAATCTTTCAACGACAGTTAAATTAAAATGGAAATGGAAAACCGTGTTTGTAACATTCTTGCTAGACTGATTTTATAAATAGTCAGACAGTCCCGGATCTGGGGAAAGGCAGAAAAAATTAGTATAAAGCGTTCCCGGTGGGAAATCTTATATAGAAAAGACCACAGGAGGAACGTGATGGAATCAATTTGGAGCCAAACATGTGAGTTGACAAAAAGACCTGCCCTGTCAAAGGACATCGAAGTTGATGTCGCTGTTATAGGCGGAGGCATGGCAGGAATTTTGACAGCATGGCAGTTAGAACGGGCTGGAGTGCGAACTGTAGTGTTGGAGGCAGATAAGATAGGAGGGGGCCAGACAAAGAACACAACAGCAAAGATCACATCCCAGCATGGGATGTTCTGTCATACATTTCTTGCAAAAAAGGGAGAAGAGACCGCCAGAAAATATGTGCAGGCGAACCAGCAGGCGGTGGAGGAATACAAAAGAATCATACAGGAAACAAAAATAGACTGTAATTTTGAGGAAACAGACGCTTTTGTTTATTCTAAAGATGAGGGGAAGCTGATGCAGGAAGCAGAAGCGGCAAAAAGGCTTGGGATCGATGTGTCTTTGGAGCGCCATCTGGAGATTCCTGTGGATTGTACAGGAGCGGTTCGTTTCTTCGGTCAGGCTCAGTTTCATCCGTTGAAATTTATATGCGAGTTGGCAAATGGACTTCAGATTTATGAAGATACGGTAGTGACAGAAGTAGAGGATCATCTGATCAGAACATCTGGCGGGAATGTGCTGGCAGCCCAGATTGTGTTTGCGGTACATTATCCGTTTTTGAAGTTCCCGGGAATGTATTTTGCGAGAATGCATCAGGAGCGCTCCTATGTGCTGGCACTGGAAGGGGCAGGAAAAATCCACGGTATGTATATTGGAGACGGGGAGGAAAAGTTCTCCTTTCGGCAATATGGGGATTGGCTTCTGCTTGGCGGCGAGGGACACCGGACCGGGGAGAACCGGGAAGGCGGATGTTACATGAGACTGAAAGAAACGGCGGCAAAGCTGTATCCGGGGAGCCATGTGGCGGCAGCCTGGTCTGCACAGGACTGTATCACATCAGATGGTATCCCGTTTATTGGAATCTATACATCCGATAGACCGAACTGGTATGTGGCGACCGGATTTCAGAAATGGGGGATGAGTTCCTCCATGGTTTCAGCTTTGATTTTGAAAGATTTGATTTGCAACAGGGAAAATCCGTTTGCAGATGTGTTTTCTCCGTCACGGTTTTCAGCGGAGGAGATTCCACATATCGTAAAAGATGGGAAAAAGGCGGTTGCGGGACTGACGAGACGGTTTTTTCAGATTCCGGATGAGACTATTTCTTCTCTGGAAAGAGGGCAGGGCGCCGTTGTCACAACATCCGAGGGAAAAGTGGGCGTGTATAAAACAGAGGAAGAAGAAATCAGGCAGGTTGATATAGTCTGTCCGCATATGGGATGTCAGTTGTCCTGGAATCCGGATGAACAATCCTGGGACTGTCCCTGCCATGGTTCCCGCTTTGATGTTGAAGGAAATCTTCTGGATGATCCAGCGCAGGAAGGAATACAATGCAGTGGCATACAGGAGTAAGAGTCAGAAGGAGTACAGAAACGTACTCCTTTTTTGTGTATGACGGGCATGCCGTCAGTCTGTGGTGAAAGTCCACAAGGGGCGTAGTTGCC
>OAWD01000595.1_pt1 | contig 22903 bp, 26 predicted proteins | sample 1495361 | NCBI WGS metagenome assembly OAWD01 (sample SAMEA2580130, study PRJEB22360) | human gut metagenome | biome: human gut; feature: human-associated habitat; material: faeces | place: Denmark | collected 2008/2010 | reverse complement strand
TGATCTATGACTATCATATACTATTTATTGAAAATGGTCATGTTTATTTTGTACTATTTATATCCTAACACTAATGAGCGAAGGAGGACGCAGGTTATATACAGACAAAGACATCGTTAAACTTCATCAGATTTTGTCTCTCAAACACTTAGGCTTTTCTCTGGGTGATATAAAAAACCGTCTTATTCCACTTGATACACCTGCCGAAATTGCTGCCATTTTAGCAAAGCAAGCTGCCTCTGTCAAACAAAAAATAGATTTTTTGTCAGAATCATTAAGGGAACTGGAAGTGCTGCGGGAAGAAGTACTTCAAATGCAGTCGGTTGACTTTAAAAAATACGCCGATATTATTGTTAATTTGAAAATGAAAAATGACTATTATTGGCTGATTAAACATTTTGATGACCAGACTCTCGATCACATCCGCAGTCATTTTGATAAAGACAGTGGAAAGGCATTTATAAGCCGATTCATACAGCTTCAAGATGAAGCAATCAGACTACAAAATGCAAGTGTTCCTGCGGACAGTGATGAAGGGCAGAATTTTGCGAAAGCCTATTGGAATATGATAACAGATTTTACCGGCGGAGATATGAGTATGCTTCCCAAACTTATTGAATTGGGACAATTTCAAAATACAGACCTTATTTGGAAGGGGAAGCAAGATATCGCTAACAGGTATGTTGAACAAGTATTGGGAGTTTATTTTTCCCGTTTAGGAATCGACCCGTTTCAGGAGGAAACAAAATGACTGAAGCTATAAAAATCAAAAACTTAAAAAAACATTATGGATCCCATCTAGTATTAAAAGGGTTGAATTTTTGCGTACAGCAAGGGGAAATTTTTGCTTTGCTCGGTGTAAATGGCGCGGGGAAAACCACATGTATGGAATGTTTGGAAGGTTTAAGAAAACCTGACAGCGGAGAGATTACCATCAACGGAAAAATGGGAATTCAATTACAATCGTCTTCCTTGTCTGCGCATCTCAAGCCTTTAGAGGCTGTCAAATTGTTTGCCAAATGGAATAAGACGCCCATTGATAATACGATGCTTGACGCTCTCGGTATTTATGAACTTGCGAAGAAACGGTATTATCAATTATCAACCGGACAGAAACGGCGGCTTCATTTGGCGCTTGCCCTAACGCGAAATCCCGATATACTTTTTTTGGATGAGCCAACGGCCGGACTTGACATCGAAGGACGTCTATCCCTGCATAAACAAATCCGCCACTTAAAGGCCATGAAAAAAACAATCATATTAGCAAGCCATGATATGACCGAAGTAGAGAGCTTGTGCGACCGGATTGCCATTTTATCCAAAGGCAGAATTGCTTTTATAGGAACCGTCGATCAGCTCAATAAAACGGTAGGAAAGCATTATAACATCACGATTCAAACACAAGACAAAATCAAAAAATATGAGTGTGATGATATCGAAGCAGCGTTGTTTCCGCTGCTTATGCAGTATAAAAAAAACAATGAAACAATTTTAGATATACAGATAAATCGCGGTTCTCTGGAACAGCATTTTATGAAAATCGCAAAGGGGGATTACTAAATGGGCGCATTTTTATATGCAATTTCCTTACAATGGAAATTAGACATACGGAGCAAAACAATACTCATAACCTGCTACATTGTTCCTCTCCTTTTTTTTGCGATCATGGGCGAAATATTCACTTCTGTTATGCCGGAGTCAAAATACACACTTATTCAATCGATGACGGTTTTCGGTGTAACAATGGGCTCATTCATTGGTTTACCTCCCTCTCTTGTTGAAATTTACAGTAGTGATATTAACAAAGTTTATAAAGCTAATGGTGTACCATTATATCTTGGTCTTGTTTTGACAAACATTTCGGCATATATTCATTTGTTTATTATGAGCATACTTCTCTATATTACTGCACCGATTTTTTTCCATGCTGAGATTCCAGAACATCCAGGAATATACTTTGCAAGCCTTACCATTTTTATTGCTGTATCACTTTGTATTGCCAGCATAATAGGGTTAGCTATAAAAGATCAGGCGAAAACTTCTATGATTTCCATTATTGTTTTTTTGCCATCTGTCATGCTATCTGGTATCATGTTCCCTATTGAACTGTTGCCTAAAGCATTTGAAAGAATCGGAAAGGTTTTTCCTGCTTCGTGGGGGTACAAACTAATGGCAGATCATACGATCCGGTTTGAAAATCTACTGCCACTGATCATCATTCTAACATTAGCTATTTGCATATGTCGTATGTTGGTTCACAAAATTGATAAATAGCAATGTCAACAGGATGTTATAATAGATGAAATATATCAAAATCGTATTCTGTCTCTATTAGTTGGCACACCATCTTTTACCTCCTTCCAAAGACCATCTATAAAGATCTCATATTCTCTGAAAGCACAAGGTAAGCCGTTTGCCTTTGCTATATCCCTACTGTCCATAAGCTGAAAATGTAAATGTGGGGCAAATGAATTTCCAGAGTGTCCCACATTTCCCACATAATCCCCGGCCTTTACATACTGTCCAACAGTGACCTGAACAGAATCTTTTTGAAGATGACACAATGCTGCATATACATTCTTTGCATATTGTATGATCATATAATTACCAGCAATACATTGAATATTATCTTTGTACGGATCAAAATAATTTGCATTTTTATAGGCCTTAAATACATCTGTCAATAAATTTGTTTTTTTATTTTCTGCATACCCGTCCTCTGCGACTACAACCATTCCGTCACACGGGGCATATACTCTTTCTCCCCAACAATAATAGTCCTCTAAGGCAGCTCCCTTTATTAGATACTGCATCATACTGACCCGATAGGCAGGCCACCCTTTTCTCGTCCAGTCAACTTGTATAAAATCATAAGCATAACGCGTTCCATATCTATTCGTGCCATGACTTGGGATTTTTGACCCAGGAGTATTAGGGGAATACCACTCCCCTTTTAATGGAAATTGCATTAAAATCGGATTACTCATATCTTTTACTTTCCTCTCAGCATAGCACATATTAACAACTCAAATTATCGCATCGTTTTTGACTTTCAAGCTCTCTGCTTATTTCAGTATAATAGATTTACATACAACAGAAAAGCTTCAATAACGGGATAATGAGACAATAAAAGACTTGAAAATCATTGAAGTCGAGGAGGCAAACATCTTTCATTCTCTTTTTAATCCCTTACATAGGGAAAAGGCGGAAAGCCTTGATTTTCCTGGACTTTTCCGCCTTTTGTATATCCCTTGTTTTCATTCCTACTGCCGCAGACCGGAATCGAACCGTTTTAAATAATCAAAAATACTGAAAGAAAGGGGCTTTGAAGACTTCATCAAGTCTGCGGTGTTCAAAAAGTGTTCAAACGCCTGTCACTCACAAACTGGAATTTGTTACTCTAATTCCGTGCGAAGGGTGAATTCATCGGGAAGATCGTAAATCGCTTTTTTCAGGAAAAGCGGATAAAAATATTCATCTTTCAATCTATCAAACTCCAGCCATTCAAAAGTATGGATATGCTTTCCTTCTGTCAGAGTAAAGACGTTTCCTCTTTCCAGTAGAGTTGTCTCTGAAATATCCACCAGAAAATAAATACACAGTTCATGATAATGTAGATTATCCACATCTTCGGTAAAAAAAGCCTGATTGAGCCATAATGGACGTGTAATCTTTGGAGTTACACCAAGTTCTTCCTGAACTTCCCGAACCACTGCTTGCTCAGCAGTTTCACCCATCTTAACTCTTCCACCCGGAAGATAAAAATAGGGTGAACGTTCATCGTGCATCGCTAAAATTTTATTTTCCGCGATTATCATGGCACATACTCTATAATTAAATTTTTGATTTTCACAATTATAGGAAATATCCATTGCATTGCCTCCTCTAAATTCAAATTTGCTTAACTACTATTTAGTATAAATCATATATGTTCAACGCACAAGAAAAAAGTATGCAAGACTTTCACATCTCCACATACCCTTTTCCGCACTGTACCAACTCTAAGCATAGTCTGCCGTCCATATTTCCCTTGTTCGTGTTTTCTGCTAACCAGCGTTCCGCAGGATGCCCAGAGCGACGGTTCCTAACAGGGCGGCGGGTCGGCTGGGCAAGCGGACGGCTTAGAAATCATTCCTATCCTGCAACATACTTCATGTTTGCTTCTCTCCGCCTCTCATATTTCTCTTTTTCTAAGAGTTTGTCGAGGAACTCCGACACTTCTTCCATATCATCACTGTCTATTAAATCCAGTTTCATCAGCACGTCAAGGTCGGTCTGGTTCTTCGGCTGGATAGAAACAGGCTGTGACATATCCACCACGACTTTCAACGGCTTTTTCTTATTTGCCGTTTCAATATCCGTAGTCAATCCCATAACATGGCTTTTACTCACTCCAAATATCTGTGACAGCTTTTCCCAGATAGATTCATCTCTTGGCGTTCCATTTCCGTTTTCGTAGTTTGTCAGCATACTCTGTGAAATCCCCAGTTCTTTTGCCAGTTCTGCAACCGTGATATTCTTTTCTTTCCGCAATTCTTTGATTTTGTTCATGTTGAGCGTCCTCCTTTCTAAGCACATTATATTTCATCAATTTTCCCTTGTCAATCTTTTTATCGGATATTCAGATATTTTCTATTGACATTTCATTTAGTTTGGTTTATTATATGATTATCTTAATATCTGATTTTTAGATATTTCAAAAGGAGGTGATACCTTGATTCGAGGAAGCGACTTTATTTTAAATCCAAACAAACTGGAAGAACAGTTCCAGCTTGTAGAAGTTTCCGACTGGGTAGATTTTTCTACAAAAGAAAAGCTCGGCTTCTACTATACTGTTCTCTTTCCAAAGCTGAAATTTGAAAAAGTCAAAGTAGGCGTAAAAACGTCCAGTCCGCTGATTTCCAATGAAGAGTTGGAACAGAAAGGGCAAGTCCCTGTCATGTTTGAGGGATTACATACATGGGCGAGTCTCTATAACGGACGTCTTTCTGTCAAAGCAGAAGCAAATAATATCAAGATAGCCGGAATGAAATAGGTTCTTTCCTGTCAGACAGGCAGTGCCGGACAACGTCTTAGGTGCTGGCTGTCTGACTTGGAAGGGGCAGATATTTCTTCTGACTAGACTTGATATATAAAACAACATCTTCCGAAAACAGGAAGAAAACACATTACAAAATAGGATACGAGGTGGATTTCGTGAGCAAAGCAAAGGAATGTTTTGTATACAATACGAAAATCATTGAAACTCCTACTACAAAAGAGATATATTTTTATGAATCTCCAATTTATAGTCATTCAAATACCAAATCAGATTTAACCAAAACAAGCAAACGAAAAACTTTTGATGAAATGTCGGCTCATAAGCAATATGACAGTTTGAAACGCAAGCAGAAACATTATGAACAGACACGCTGGGAATTTGCCCGTATCTTGGATTGCAATTTTGACAATAAAACCAAATTTTTAACACTGACATTCAAAGATAATATTCAAGACATTACCATAACGAACCGAGAATTTAAGTATTTCATTCAACGATTAAATTACTATTTATACCAGACGAAAATCCAGACATTAAAATATATTGCAACGTGGGAGAAGCAGAAACGTGGAGCAATCCACTATCATGTTATTTTCTTTGATTTTCCGTATATCGCAAAAGAGAAACTACAGGAATTATGGTCGCATGGGTTTATTAAGATAAACCGTATTGATGTAGACAGCAAGGAGAACCGTGGTCGCTATCTCAGCAAATATTTTGGGAAAGACCTTGATGTAAAGGAGCATAAGAAAAAAGCATTTTTCAAATCCCAGAATCTGAAAATGCCAATGGAACAAAAACTTATGCTCACCGATGATGTTTTCAAAGGATTGGAACAGGAAAACATTGTCTTCCAGAAAAAATACATCCGACAGGTATATGATACAAAGTCCTTTATTACCACTGGCTCGCTCCTAAAGGACAGCAGTGTAACATATATCAAAATAAAAAAGAGCCAGAACAGGTGTGCAAGGGGGATTTCTGATGAATAAATCCGTCACACAGTCCGACATTACTTTATTGAATACGCTCGCCACCTGTGCTAATATGTCAGCAGATGAAGTCTTCAAAGATTTTAAACTTATGGCAAACAAAAAAATCTTGGAGAACCACAAATATGAAATTTATTACTCGGAATCTGAAAAAAGCTGGCGCACTTATTTACCCGATGATACCAAACCCAATAACCGCCGTCCTGTTAAGAGGAAGAGTAAAGAGAACCTTGAAAAAGAAATCGTAAGATTTTATATTGAAAAGCAGAAAAACGAAAATCGTGAGAACATCACACTGGAAACGTTGTATGCAGAATGGCTCTTGTATAAAAGAGATTATACTTCTGTAAAGGCAAAGACAATTCAAGAATACGTTTCAGAGTGGAACAGATTTTTTAAAGACACGGCACTTTCTCAAATGAAAATCGGTGACATCAAACCGATTACACTTATCCGTTTTTTCAGAGAAGTTACCAAAGAACGCAAATATACACACAAACGGATAAGCAATGCACGTTCCGTATTGAATGGCATTATGAGCTATGCCATTGAAGAAGAGATTCTATCTCACAATCCTGTATCCGATGTGAATTTCAAGCAGTTTACATATAAACCAGTTGAAATACAAACGGATAATGTATTTTCCCATGAAGATACGCAGAAATTGCTGAATTATCTGAAATGTATCATCGAGCCTTATTCACTGGCAATACAGCTATCCTTTTATCTGTTTATCCGTATCGGTGAAACAAAAGCAATCCGCTGGGAAGATATTGATTATAGCAAGAGAACAGTCTATTTGCACCGACAAGTCACCTGTGAACGTACTCTGAATGATGATTTATCCTTTTCCAAAAGAGAAGTGAAAGTTGTAAACCAGATGAAGGGAAATACCTCTCATGGATTCCGTAAGCAGTTCTTAACAGATGAAGCACTCAAGATTCTCCAAAAGGCAAAAGAATTAAATCCTAACGGAATATATGTCTTTGAACCAGACGGAGAAATTATGACTACGGACAGCTTTAACCGCCGTTTAAAGAAATACTGCAAAGAAGCTGGTGTACCTTATCATTCCAGTCATAAAATCCGTTTCTACAATGCTTCCACAGCCTTTGACGGAAACAATCTCACAACCCTCAGTTATTTAATGGGGCATAGTGAAACAGCAACCACGCTTCACTATCTGCGAAACGTCAATAAAAGGGATAATGATATGCTTGCTTTTCAAAAACTTGGGATTTCATCATAAAGTGTTCAAAGGTGTTCAAACTTTTTGAAGCAAAAAAAATAAGAGAAACGCTGTAAATTCAACGTTTCTCTCACTTTTCATCAATGCCGCAGACCGGAATTACATTTATATATCTTTTTCCCCATTTTATCCCATATTCCGGCTTTTATCCACTTTTTACTTTGGATAAAGGGGCAAAAAAGGGGCAAATCAAAGATGATACAATATTTTCTCCCTCCGAGATGTACGCTCCGGAGGGATTTTCTTTAGTTCTTCACGATCCGGATCTGTACTCGGTCAATCCCGATTCCATAAATTCCGGCGTAGGCATCCGCGCCCGTGCTGTACTGGCTGGACCAGGAAAGCCATCCGGTCCGGTCGGTGAGCTGTACTCGTACCTCCGCATGATATCCCGGTTTATTCACAAGCTTTACCTGGATTCCGTCAATGACGTGTCCGTAGATCCCGGCGTAATCATTCGGAGCCTTTCCGGATGCGTCCGTCACCCACGGCAGCCACCGGCCTCCTCTCAGGTGTACCCGGTACTGTAAATTTCCAACTGCGGACTGGGAGCCAACTGTATACGCTTTCAGTCCGGTGATCGCCCTGCACGGAATTCCGGCGTAGCCGTCGGAACTGACATTATTATAGTTTGTCACCCACGGCAGCCATTGCCCATTCACATATGCCTGATACCGGACATTGATTCCGGATGCGGACACAGATCCTCCAGTGGACGGTTTACTCGGTTTCGTGGAGGTGTTCACGGAGCCACCTGTATCGGCTGGAAGATCTTTATCTCCTGCTACCATGCTCTTAAAAGAACTCCACGTCACCGGATCATCGTTCAGTACAAACGGATTCGGACAGTATTTCCCGACCACATCATAGTGCCGGACCACACGGGACAGGGGAACATTGTACTTCTTCATCAGCCCCTGCACCAGCTTCACTGTGCTGTTGATCGTGGCGTTTTCAAAGTACCAGTCCTTGGACGTATCACTCCGGCTCCCGGACGTCCTTACACACATCTCAATATTGATGCTGTTGTAGTTGGTGCATTTCCCATAGACGCTTCCTCCCTTTGTGCCTGGGTATTTGTTGCCGCCTACCGACCAGGCCGCCAGACTGTCAGACACACTCTGCCAGACCTCCCCGGAATACCCGACAAAATAGTGGGCGGACGCCCCACGGTATCCGTTTGCAAAATAGGCCGCATTGTTCGCAGCACTTCCCGGAGCCCCGGTGTAATGCACAACGATATATTTGATATCGTTTCCATACCGGCTCGATGCATTAATCGTCTGGAGCTTTTGATTAATCGGTAATCCGTTGATGGATGCCGCCTTGGACGTGATCGGATAGCCGACCGCGCCAATAACCGGCGCACAGAAAAGGACGGCCGCCAACGCAACCGCCCTTGCTTGTTTCAGTAATTTATTTCTCTTCGTCTTCATCGGCATCATCTCCTTTATGCTGGAATCTCCAGAACAGATCTGCCACATAGGTCCATCCCTTGGTCGCCACCAGCGCCAGGACAAATCCGATCACGATCATGGCAATGACAAAGTACCATGTCACCGGGAAGCCCGTCATATCCACATAGGCAAAGTACGCCACCAGGGTAAACACCACAGACAGAACCAGAACCTGTAAATCGGTCGGGATGCTGCGCAGTCCCGGCAGTCCTTTTGTCACCTGGGTAATCACGACGGTCAGGAAACAGATGACCCCTGCCACAAAAATCAGGAGATTGAGATTCTCCATCACCATTTTAAAAATATCTAACTGCATCGCTTCTACCATAAGTCATTCCTCCTTTTATTACTCAATTTTTGATTGGAAGTTCCTGTACTTCCTCCAATAAATGTGTTACCATCCCATTCCCTCCCAGAGCATGGTAGGCATCATACATTTCTATAAAATTTTCAATTCCATGCTTTGTAATATAGCCTCTTCCTGACCATTCCTCATGGTACTCTATTAACTGTACTCTTAAAAGAAGCATAGTTCCTTTACTGTTTGCATCCCTGCTCTTTTTCTGCTGTTTCAACAGCCAAACAATATATCCCAAGAGAATAGGCAAGATAATCGTATAGGTTTCCAGTAATAATTCTTTCATCTGATCTGCCTTTCCATTGTCTTTTTTTTACACAAAAATAAGACCGGTTCACGGTCTCGCTCTGATCTCTGTCATCTTCTTTTCCTCTGTCTTATGCTTCTGAGTCTCTAATCATCTCATCCTGAATCTGATGGACATACTCACGAAAGGCATCCTCATCTTCCCTGCACTGTCCAATATATTCCTTATACTTTTCCGGATCCACTGCACTAGATGCAATGGTCATATTCACCGGATCCGCTGAACTGATGACTGCCTCAAAGGCCGCTACATCTACTTCTGTCTCATCTACCTTGATCCGGCTGACTCCTCTTAGTGTTATTGTCTTCTCTGTTAATGTATACATATCGTTCTTCCTCCTGATTTTTATTTTTCTCTTTTAAGCTGAAACTGCGATTACCTGCACCCCAAAAGCAGTCGTACTAGGCCGATACTTGTGTAATGTAAACTGCGTAGTAGTGGCACCGTCAGCCCATACTGAGGTATCATTCTGCCCAGTCTGTGCCTGTACAATTACAATCGGTGCTTTCTTAAAAGCTTTTGGGAACTTCACAACCTGCGTCTCCCAGGTATTCGCTTTTGATATGCTAATAGATGCCGAAAATGCCTGTATTCTTCCATTTAAAAGGTCAATTGCTCCTTTTGTATCTTCCGGTAAATTGTTGAATATACGATCCATATTCTTGCCGTAATGATAAAATGGAACAGAAAACGCAAAACCGTCAGGGTACAAATATGCCATATCCGTATATTCATCCGGAGAACCTGGAACTTTACCAACAAATTCAATTCCGTAATTTAATTCGACATATATAGTATTCTGTCCTACATCGTGCGTAAAATTATTTCCTCGTATTCTTCCACAAAATCCGCCATCTTTTACAAAATTATAGAATTCGATAGCGTTTTCTTCGATAACAAGTGCCTTTCTCCCATTTGATATATTAGTAAGTTTTCCTGTCGTGACATCCCCAAGATTGGCAGAAATAGCAGATAATTCGTTTACCTTGATGTTTTTCAACGCTTTGGTGACAGTAAATACTTTTGTCATCGTTGCGCCAGAGTAAACGGCTTTAATAGTCAATTTCCCAACATCCGCCGACATAGCTGTAACCTTATATGTCCGTGTGGATGCCGTCCATGTTCCTGTCATTCCGCTCCAAGATACTGTCCATGTTGCGCTTGCGCTTACATCCAATGCTCCCTTATATACATACGCTGTACCAGTGGCAGGTGAATAGTCAAGCGGATTCCCTCCGATGTCACACGGTAAGGCGATAGCTTCATTCGACAAGATCATACTAATTCCGTCCGCCCCAGCAGGGCCGGTGGCTCCCGTTGCTCCCGGTTTTCCTTGTGGACCTTGAGGTCCAGTAGCACCCTGTGGACCCGTCGCTCCGGTGGCCCCCTTATCTCCGTATACCCCAATGATATGCGGCACTGTGGAGGAGCTGTTTCCATTCGTATACTTCACAATCTCATAATTCCAGAGATATTTCTTCGTTGCTGTGACCGTCTGTACCGTTGTTGTCCAGTCACTTGTTGAAGTCGTCACGCCACTTGCAGAAGTGGTTGCGAGATAATAATTCGTTACAGAAGAAATCCCGTTTCCCGTCGCTCCGGTGGCGCCAGTTGCCCCGGTTGCTCCTTTATCTCCTTTAGGACCCTGTGGACCCGTAGCTCCGGTGGCTCCAGTATTTCCGTAGGCTCCAATAATAACAGGACTGGTAGTTGTAGAGCTTCCATCTGTATACTTCACCACTTCGTAATTCCACAAATACTTCTTACTTGTTGTGATCGTTTGGATCGTCGTTGTCCACCCAGATGTAGAGGTCGTCACGCCAGAAGAGCTTGCAGATGCCAGATAATACTCTGTAATGGATGAGACCCCTTTGCCCGCTGCCCCGGCCGATCCATTGCTTCCCATTCGCCCTACAGAATACAGGATCGTGGTAGTGCTGTCCGTGTAAGTAATCACGGTTCTGGTCCAGAGGTACTGCCCCGCACTGACGCTTGGAACCGAAGAGCTCCAGGTTCCTGTCGGCACTGTCGTTCCGCTGGAGGATGCCTGATAGGTTACTGCTGCGGATTTCACGCCACGACCATCCTTTCCATCTGCTCCTGTCGCACCTGTTGGACCGGTAGCCCCATGAGTTCCGATGATCACTGGGGTTGTATTGACGGATGTCCCATTCGTGTAGGTGATTTTTTCATAGTTCCACAAATACTTCTTAGACGTTGTCGTGGTCTGTATGGTCGTCGTCCAGCCAGAAGATGCCGTTGTTACACCGCTGGCAGCCGTACTGGCCAGATAGTAATTGGTAATACTGGAAATCCCGTTCCCCTGGGCTCCTGTACTTCCAGTATTTCCATAAACACCAATCACCCGTTTCTCACTCTCCCGGAACGTCTCATCAGAATAAATGATTTTCTCATAGTTCCAAAGATATTTATTGGTCGTCGTCATGGTCGGCACGGACTTACTCCATGTAGAAGGAGCCGTGGTGTTGGAGGTAGATACTGCGTAATACTCCTCCACATCCTTAATCCCTACACCATTCTCCCCGTCTTTTCCATCCTCTCCCTTGATCCTGGACCAGGAATACTTGGCTGGGTTCGTACTATCGGCTGATGTATAATCTGTATACTGCCCGATGTAAAGTTTATTGGCACTGTCTGTTATGGAAAATCCGGTCTTTCCATCCGCACTGTTTGCATAGGCAATGTGAAGATATGGCGTTTTCCCATCTGCTCCCGCTTTCCCTGGAATCCCCTGGGTGCCGTCCGCTCCCTTGATCTTGCTCCATGCGTAATCCGTTGGATCTGTGCTGCCAGCAAGCTTCGAATCTACATACATTCCAATATAATCCCGGTCTGGATCCGATACAGAGAAATCTGTCCTTCCATCTGCGCTGTTGGCATAAGCGATATGGGTATAGCTACTTTTGCCATCTACTCCCGGTTTCCCCTGTTCTCCTTTTTCTCCATCGTTCCCATTCCTGGAAACGGAGTATTCCAACGTCTGGCTGTTGTTGGTATAGGTGGTGATCTTCCGGGTCCACAGATAGTCTCCCGGTTGTGTCTGAGGCGGATCCGTAAGCCATGCCCCCGTCGGAGCTTCCACTCCAGAGCTGCCAATCTGGTATGTGATCTCGGTAGATTTTACACTGACAATCTGATCTTTTAACTGCTCCATGATCTGCGTCACCTGGGATGTCGGATTCGATGTCAGGATCTTATAATTGGCAAGCACCCCGCTGTCCTGTCCGGAGACCGTATAATGATTACGCACTGACTGGATCCGGGCTGAAAGATAGACTTTTTCCTGGAACCGGTTATCCGCAATCTGCACGGTATCTCCGATATCCGCCCTTAGATCATACAGACTTGCTTCATACGTCACTTTCACATCATTCCGGCTCTTCAACTCTGTCAGTCCCCGGTTTAAAAGCTCGTTGGCATCATCTGTGTCGTACTCAAATGTCCCAACGATATAGCCGTCAAACTCGCCTTGCCCTTCATAGTCATATGCGCGGAACCGGGACCACTTATTCCTTGCCTCCCGGTCGTAAATCCGATGCTCGCCTTTCGGACTGAAATACCGCCCATCATCGTAGCTAATATCAGCAATCGTAAGCTTATTCCCATTCTCGTCCTCTTTCCCGTAACACCGGATACAGGTAATCAGATCCTCGATGCTCCCGGACCGGGACAGGGAGATCAGGTTGATATTATCGATGAAACGCTGCTGGGTCTTATCTTCCCCCAGTGTCTTGTAAATGTTGATGACCTGCTTTGTCACCTTTGCGCCTTTCATTTCAATGGCAAACTCGCACTCTGCGTCAAACTGATTACATACATCCCCGATCCGGGTGAGCTGGCTGTCTGTAGTCCCCTCGAATTTGGTCGCCCGTTTGTAGCTTGACACTTCATTGATTCCGATTTCCCAGCCGGAATCGTGCAGCACTACGCTCAGTGTGTCTTCAATGGATCTTGCTGTATAATCCCACGGAACGGCATACTCATTGATCAGATCCAATCCAATATCCTCACAATGAACGGTCCATTCTTCATCTCCTTCGATGGACATGATTGTATACAGCCGATCCTTGCCATACTTATCCCGGAACGCAATATAATTTCCCTCTGTGATATATACGGAATCCGGATGCCGGGGATCCGTCGTAAAATCATAGGCCCCCACCGCACTGTTATTTATGATAGAGATCTCCTGTCCCAGACTATCCCCGCTGTCATCAATGGGAAGTGTCTGTGGCAAATCTGTGGACGGGGTACACAGCACATGCATATCCCGTCCGATAATAAACCATTGCATTAAATCCACCTCTCTTTATATGTGACTTCCACATCCGGTATGGACGCAAAACTGGATGTAATGATTCCCAATGTATGCTGGCCCGGAGGGAGAAGAAGCGGCTGACTGCCAATATCCGCCACATCCGTATCATAAGCATCATTAATATAAACACTTCCAGATGCCCCGTCTATTTCTACAATATCTCCATTGGAAAAATAGTTCGGGATATCCTCATACCGCTCGACATTATGCTTTATCACATGGAGTGCGCGTAACACATTGTTTTCGGTATGAAAGTGATCTTTATAAGCTGCCCCATACCATGTAATTTTTCTCAGCTCCGCCTCCGGGTTATCTACATAAAACGTTTTGCAGATACCGAAATTATTGAACCGGATCGTAACCTGGTTTCCTATTTTTTCCGCTGTAACAGCAGGACCATAATCTCCTCTTGCTGTAACTCCTTTTTTTGCCATTGGGAATGTACTGTCCGTATGCCATACATTTTTATTACCGATAAATACCGCCATGTAATAATACTCGTTTACCGGAGAAGTATCTTCAAAAATAATAGAACAGATAATGTCGTCATGTTCATCGATCATTGTCACGGAAGTGTGCCCGACTTGTACTCCTTTGAAAACAGCCCCATCCGTATTAAAGTCAAAACGGTACGCAACTTTCCAGTTGACCGGATATTTGTTATTTACATCTTTCGGAACTATTTTTGTAAGGGATGCCCCATGCCAGGAATTGCCACTTCCATAGTCCTTTGTCATCGCATACCCTTCATTTGTACTCTCTTTTACATATTTAACAACACCATTCTGCAACCGCTCAGATGTAACCGGTGGGGTGATCCCCTGGTTTACTAACCACCCTTTATCTTCATACAGGTGGTCATCAAACAGCTTCACCGATTCCTCATAATGCTTTCCATCTACCTCTTCCGGTTTCCCGATCTGATAGAACCGGTCTCCCAGGGTAAACGCGATGTAGCCGTTATCTGACTTCATGGTGGCTTTGATGTTAATAGGAACCGACTCTGTGCCATTATTCTCCAGAGTGATCTGATTACTGCCATAATTCTCCGCGGTTTTCTCAGCAACTGAATGGGCTACTCCGTCCGGGATCAGCCAGGTAATCGTCCCACTGCCGTAATATAAAACTTCCTCCAGATCCAGCCCCCCTGATGGCACCGCATAATATACCTTATTAGGAGTATCACCAAAAATTAAAGGCTTGGGCTTATCTACATTAAGCACCCGCATCAGATCATTATAATTCTTTTCTATATTCCCATTAATCTCAAACGGCATAGGAATCTCTTTGGCGCGGTATGTTGTTTCCTGAAAGATTGATCCCCGTGCTGTATTTCCAATCTCCAGAAGCTGAGGATCCCAATCAACTCCCGCTCTGGAAGTAAATCCATTTAGGACATGAATATATTTATTTAATTCCGTGTCATTAAACAAAACTGACATACTCACTTATCTTTCACCCCTCAATCTGTTGTTTATTTTCTCAATTCTTTCCATTTCTTTTTTCATAGGCTTTACAATCGTTTTTGCCATTGTTTTTCCATCCACTACCAACGCCGCTTCCACTGGCCGATTTGCATATCTGGTCAGTTGCTTTACTGCTTTCATTAAGTTCTGAACATCTTCATTATTTGATCTTGTCACAGTCCCTCTGTCAATCCAGACATTCCCAGAAGTTCCAGTTGATGCCGATGTAATTTCAACACTCCTCTTCTGTAGAGCCCGGACAGATGCACTCAGTCCATGTTTCATATCATCAACAGGGATGTTCTTCTCAAATCCTACTCCCATACCAAGAGCCATATATTTTCCTACCTCGTCCTGAAATACTTTTGACGGGGAATGAATTCCAAGGAAACTTTTGGCTGCATTTAAAGCACTTTTGGCCGCACTCTTTGCCGCACTCACAATAGATCCAGCAAAATTTCTGATGCCGTTCGCAATACCATTCACAATATTCTTACCAATAGAACTCCAATCAATATTGAACGGATTCTTAATTTTGGTAATTAAACTTTTTATTATTGATCCGATACTACCGAATAAACTTTTTATTCCACTTCCAAGACCTTTAATAATATTGGCACCTGTACTAAACAGATTCAAATGCGTAATCACATTCAGAATTGCTTTTACAATTTCTCCAGCATTTGCAATGATAGTCGGAATGGACTGAATGATCCCCATTCCAAGTGTCACAATAACTCCAATTCCGGCTGCAAGCAGCTTTGGCAACAAAGAGTCAATTTTTGCACAAAATTCATTGATCAGTTTCGGGACCTTTTCAATCAGCTGTGGCAATGCGTTTGCCACCCCCATTGCCAGTGAAATCAACATATTGATTCCAGCGTCTACAATTTTAGGCAGATTACTTATGATCCCCTGTGCAAAATTAAGCAGTACTTCTGCTGCTTTCGGAATCATCTGTGGCGCATTCGCTGAGATAGCGTTCGCCATATTCAAAATAATGTTAAGTGCCAGTTGTCCCAGTGATGGAAGTAGAGATATAATCCCCTGCGCCAGCGTTATCAAAATCTGCCCACCTGCTGACAGCATTTGTGGCAGATTTGTATTTAAGCTTGTAATAAATGCCTGGATGACCTGTACTGCTGTGGTAATCATATTCGGTGACGCCTGTGCAATGCCAGTCAGAAGATTAACCAATACCTGGCTTCCAGCCTGTATCAGCCCATCTACTCCCTGTGTCTGGAACGCGTTCGCCATCTGATTAATGGAGTCGATCGCAGCTGGAAGCAAAGTACTTACCATGCTGTCCGATATTGGCTGTACTACATCTCCAAGAAGCTGCTGTGCATTATCTTTCAGCGTGGAAATCATGCCATCAAATGTCTGTGACTGTTTCTCCATTGACTGGTAATATTTCCCACCTTCAGATGTAGCGCGCTCCATAGAAGCTGTGATCTCATCGACAGAAATCGTTCCTTTGCTGATCCTGTCATATAATGACGACATGGATTCACCCGTTGACTCGCTGATTTCCTGTAACGGGTTGAATCCAGCCTCAATCATCTGCTTAACATCTTCCAGCTGCACCTTCCCGGCAGAAGACATCTGACCGTATGCCATAGCGATACGAGACATTTTATCCGCAGAACCTTGAGAGATGTCCCCAAGCATCATCATCTTGTCCATAGCCTCATCCGCTGTAAGGCCATAGTTCATTAAGAGCTGTGTTGTATCAGCGAGATCAGAGAGTTCAAATGGTGTCTCAGCACCAACCTTTTTCAACCGGTCAATGACTTCCGCAGCTTTTTCAGCTGATCCAGTCATAACCTCAAACGACGTCTGGTACGTTTCGATCGATGCGTTATACTTCACTCCTGCTACTGCTCCGGCACCAAGCGCAGCTGTAACACTTCCGATTGCACCGGTTAAAACTGACAGTCCACCCTTTGTCAAACTTCCAAGTTTTGTAATTCCATTATTAAAACCTTTTTCCGATATTTTTGTATCGAATTTTAATGAGCCATCATAGCCCGCCATACTATCCACTCCCTTCCGTGAATAGCGCAGGCTCTTCGGCTCACTTTAAAGCGCTTTATATTTTGATTTCAATTTCTTTTTTACATGTACGGCATTTAATATAGACCCCTTCCGCCTTTGCAGCATTGTCATACACAACAATTTTTGTATGGCAGTACGGACAATAGTACCATTTTCGCACCAAGAGTGGTTTTTTCAATTTTTTCAAGTCATCACCACCTTACGCGAAGGCATGTCCGATCTCATAGTCGGTCAGCTCCTCCGCTGGGAGCTGAATGGAACGCTGAATTTTTAATATCCGTTTTCTTTCATCTCTGTCCTTAATATCTGATAGGTTGATCCCTCTGTACATAATCCGCTGCTTGATCTCAGTATCATCCGACAGACCATCAAATAACATCCGGAATTTCCACCAGTGCAGGTATTCCACTGTCTCCAGATCGATTCCATAGTCTCGAAGAAATCCAGAAAGGATGTAGGGATAATCAATCTCATAAGAAAACAGATTTTTCTTTTCCGTCTCTTCCTGCCATTCCCCTTCTTCTTCACTATCTGAATTATTTTCTTTCTCTTTTAAGTCCATAGTAACGAAGCCGGTTAAGGCATGAATGGCCTCCTGGTCAATGGAAATATCTGTTAAAAAGTATTCCCCCAGAATCATAATTCTTTGAATTTCATTCAGCTCCTTGCATTTCAGCATATCTAAAAGACGGATGTATTCTCTAAAATCCGTGATGATTGGATAAAACTCTCCATGAACCTCAAGGACTTTCGGATATTCCTCATAAAACAGATTCATCCAATCACTTCTTTCCAGATGCCCTTCCCTGTGCTCTATTTGGCTTGAATTTGTTCATCATCGCATTTCTACGCTTATTGGCTTCCAGTACTCCCTTATTGCATTCAGCAATAAAATCCGAATAGCATTCTTCACAAATTCGGGCATTTTTCTTTCCATCAAACAGCTTATTTCCCGTACCAGGACCGAATATATCATCAAAGAGCTGATAAAACATGTCGCAGTATTCTTTAATAATAACAGTCTGCGTTCCCACTTTCTGTAGTTCTGATTCCTTCTTTTCTAAAGTTTCAAAAGCTTTCTCGTATTTATGCAGGAAATCATAATCTTCCATATCGATTTCCAACTCTACATCATTCCATTTCCAAAGGCTCATAGATTCATCTCCGTTTCTTTTTAATCTTCTGGAATTTTACCCTTTGTATAAGTTGCTGTCTTCCAGTTGTCTTCAGAAGTTGCATATCCTTCTTCAATCTCAGATACTGATTTGAACGTACCGGAATAGATCATCGCATCCGTTCCATCACCATCAGTATCCGGAATTACCGCATAAGTTCGTTTTGTTGCCTTACAACGCTTCTGTTCATCCTCAGTAAAAAGTTCCACTCTCACAATATCTACATGAGCGTCATCTCCCAGAAGTTCTTTATCGTGGATCTCGGACAGTCTGTCATGAACAGGCGTATTGGTATGCCTGTCATAAGAAAACTCGATAGACGGCGCATACCCCACCACATCCGAACGCTCCGCATCCTCATCCACATACTGTCTGGAATACTCTTTTGGATTCTTGCTGTTAGTCATAGTAGTAAATCCCGTCATTCGTTCCAGTTTCTGAGCGCTGCCGGTTTTGTCCGTATCCATGAAAGCTACTACCTGAGAGCGTCTCACAATTTTCGGTTTCGTATCTGCCATTTTGTTTTATACCTCCTGTACATAAATCAAGCGGCACTCTATACGATATTTTGCATTGATCTCATTCACATCGTACAGATAGCCGCTGTTTAAAGTTTCCATTAAAACAGGGAGCTTCCCATCCTCCAGTTCCGGGAAGTTCCCCATAAAGCTCTGTTCTTCCAGCCATTCATCAAACGACTGAAAGAAACCACTGTTTTCAATATTGATCCGGGCATCCTGGTCATATTCCTCCTGGCTTGTGAAAGCAAACTGAAACTGTTTCTTGGCGCCGCCATCAATGTAACGCTGCACAATCGGATCACAGGGAAGCGGATCGATAGAATATCCCATTTCTTCCCCGATATAGTCCACATTTACACGACCGCCCTGGAGAAATGGGCAGGTCAGGATAAACTTCCGTATACTGTCAATGAGATTTGACATATTTCGCAGCTCCTTTCAGAATAGAGTCCTTATGTCGGTTTTTCATCCGTTCAAACCAGTGCGATTTTTCTTTATGTTCGTAATACTGCCGGCGAGCATACGGTGCAATCTGATGAATCTCTCCACTGCCGATCACAGTACCAAGGGTTGCCGACTTAATCAGTGCTCCTGTATTTCGCGGTGTCTCTGGATTCATCCGGCGGATACATTCAGAGTCCACAAACGCCTGGGCATTTTCGAAGCCTTTTTCCATACTCGGTTCAAATCCAGGATTCCATTCCAGCCGTGCTGTTACTTTGCCACCCTTGGAACTCTGCGTATAAATTGTCCCTTTTGTCGTCTTAATCTCAAACTTTTTCTTCCCTTTCGCCATTACGCTCCAACCACCTTAATATGAGGGTTATCACCGAACGTATTGTAATTGACTGAGGTGATCCTGGTCTTCTCCAAGCCGTCAAGCTCCTTCACAGTCTTCATCTCCACATCACAGTTTCCTTTTACGATATAATCATCCTTTTTCAAAGCAATGCTCGTATCCGGAATCCGGATCGTAAAGACATCTGCCTGTTTCAGACCTTCTGTTGTAATCGAGGCCTTTTCGTTCTTATACCACCAGGCTTCCGAGATATATACCCGGCTCCAGGTATCAAGCCTGGATTCCGGATCATATTTTCGGTTATAGATCGTGATATCAGTGTTCGTCAGCATCGACATACCCCCGCATACAGGAGGCCGGTATCGCCGAGATAAACCCGCACAACATCATAAAGCGTACTGTCAAGAGACTTTTCTATATCGTATGATACGGAATATCCATCTGTATTCTCTGATGTCTTTCCGCTTCTTTTCTCATCTGCATATAGGATTTCTGTCATCTCACATACTGCGCATTTTGCCCTGTCACACCAGCTTTCTCCTTCCCAGTCATCAGGAAGGCGGCCAAAAGTATAACTGTTCAACCGCTGTTCTGCTTTCTGCGAAATTCTCAGCCACTCTTTTTCTAAAATCTTAGTCCCTCCATAAATTTCTGTATAATATTCATATTCAACTTTCACATAATTGCCTCCTTACGCCATGATCCCAGCCGCTTTTAGATTTGTCAGTATAGCATTGATAGCGTCTTTATTGGCATTTACCAGTGTCACCGCACTCTGAGCCACCGTCTGATCATAAGCTTCCCCTGCAACAGTCGCATCCGCTTCCGAAACAGCCGCAACAGTGGCAGCCTTTTTCACTCCTCCCAAAGCAACCTCCGATGCTACAGGAAGTTCATAAGGTTCTCCACTGCCTATTCCGAAAGAAATTTCATCCCAGTTATCCGCCATGTATTGAATTGCTCCGGCAATCTGATCTGTAGTAATTTCATCCACAGATCCGCTACCTTTCATTGCGATTGTAAGGTTTTTAATAGCATCCACAATCTGCATTCCTTGCACCTCCTATCAAGATCCAGATTTCATAATTGCAAACGGGCATCTCTTTGATTTATCAGTCTTCAGGGAATTGATCGGATTTGGGATCTCCCATCCAATTCTCATCACTGCTCTCAGGGCTACCATATCCTGCTGCATCAAGTTGTACGCAATAGTTCCGTCTGTGTTCTGTACAATACCTTCGGTAAACAGCTTGAACGTGATATCCTGCCTGATAGAATATACCAACTGCGAAAAATCTCCCGAAATCATCAGTGCCTTAGACTTGTCAAATGCTCCGTTGTTCGGAAAATTCATTGTGGATCCATCCAACGAATATCTTGTACCGTTCTGCATGTCAGATTTAAAGATCGGATTTCCGGTACTGTCCTTCAGCCCACGCAATTTCGCTCTCATTGAGATGTCCGCCATATGCCCTGTAACGAAGAATCCCGACTCCTCTACTTTTGCGATCACACCATCTTTTCCCATGATCTTGTCGTATAAATCATCAGATGCTCCAAGCGTCACTACGCTGGTTGCTTTTGTAGCTGTCGTTACAATTCCATCTCTCCAGGAATCCGGTTTATTCTCATCAAAAAGGATCGCTCCATCGATTACCTTTCCAAAAGCTTCTTCAACTCTTGGTCTTACCTCAGCCCAGATATCATACTCTGAATCATCGAGTACAGATTCCGGAATCGGAACGATTACCGCAATCTCCTCAGCGGTAATAATCTTTTTATCCCATGCCATTTTCGTAGTCTTTTTCTGTCCAATATCTCCGTTCACGAAGTACGCCAGCGGGAGCATATCCAGAACTGGCATACGGTAAGTTCTGCTAGACATATTCGGGAGCCTACGCCCCTGGGACAATACCGCTGACTGCGTCACAACGCCCTGAATAATCTCTCTGGCTCTTTCTTCCGGGATCAGTGTATCCGCTCCTGTACGGTCAATGATGGCTACATCATTTTCAAACATCCTTAAATTCATTCTTTTTCTGTTCATTTATACCTGCCTTCCTGCCGCCCTTCTAATTGCGGCATTGATACTGTCGTTTGAAGATCCATCCCCGCCGGTTCCACCAGACTGAGAACCGGTACTCACTCTGTAAATTCCAGTTCCACGTCCTGATCCAACAAATCTGGGATTTTCTTTCAAATATTTCTCTGCTGCCTTTTTAAAGTCGGTCTTGTCGTCGACCATCTTCTCTACTTTGAACATGACATAGTCCAGGTCTTCAGATTTAACGCCTTTTTCTGCAAGGATCTTCTCGTTCTTCATCCTTGCATTCTCCTTTAAGGCTTCATCGAGATCATGCTGCATCTGCTCTGTGTTAGGCTTCCTTTTTGCTTTCTGTTCTTTGAAATCACGGATTGCCTGTGTTACTTCATCCTCTGTCATGCCCTGGCTACGAAAATAATTGACCAATGCAGCTCTCTCGGCTTTATTTGCCCGTGCACTTGCAATTTCTTCAGCCTGTTCATAAGTATATGTCCCGGTTCCATGTGCCCCGGATGCACCCCCGGCATTTCCGTTCTGGCTGCCGTTGCCAGCCCCTGCGCTTCCGCCCTGCCCAGTAGCAGATGCAGTTCCTGCGCCATCTTCAAAAATCTTTAAGTTCATCCTTTTCTTCATTTTCTTTTACCTCCGTTTCGCCTCGACAGGCACCCGAGCTTTTTATGCCTTCACGTTTTGGGCATAAGAAAAACACCCTAACCGGGTGTCCATCTACTGAAATTCTATACAGTTATACTCTCGGTCAATATCAACCAAACCAAGAAACCACGCATCTACCAGCAGTTTCCCTCCATCTGATAGGTTCTCCCATTCAACCACTGTCATTCCTGATCCGGTATCTGTCCTTATCCGTTCTCCGCATAGATCAGAAAGTGCGTTGATCATCGCACAAGTCAACGCCGAAACAGCGGAGCATACCCGGTCAATTCCGTCTGGACCAGTATATCCCGCATGTCCATTCATCTGTATTCCGTTTTTTCTGATGCACAGCCGTATCACTTCGTATTCACCTCCTGCAAAAGAGTATAATAATCATCCACCCGCATAGCGGGTGGTTTTTCCTTTTCGGGCATAGCCCTAAT
>OAWD01000560.1_pt1 | contig 24251 bp, 19 predicted proteins | sample 1495361 | NCBI WGS metagenome assembly OAWD01 (sample SAMEA2580130, study PRJEB22360) | human gut metagenome | biome: human gut; feature: human-associated habitat; material: faeces | place: Denmark | collected 2008/2010 | reverse complement strand
AAGGCGTACGCCCCCCCCAGCCCCCCGGACCCGACCCCGCCGTCACGGTTCACGCCGACAATGGTTTCCACCACGTCGCCGGATTTGCCGCCCGCGCTCCGCACCATGCCTTGCACGAGCATCCCCTCGCGCCGCGCGTCCGCGTGGTGCAGGGCAAGGATGCCTTCAAGCTCGCGCCATGCCGCCGCGAATTCCGCGCCGGTGCGGAGGTTGAGCTTGACGAGGCCGGTCTCGGTCTTGTGCGCGATGTCGGGGGAGGCGGCTTTCAGGGCGACGGGATAGCCGATGCGCCCGGCTGCCGCCATGCCTTCCTCAAGCGAAACCGCAAGCTCCTCGTGATCTATGGCGATCCCGAAATGGCGCAGCAGGCGGGCGGAAAGCGCGTAGGGCAATACGCCCGAACTGGCGTCGAGTTCCGAAGCCAGTTCGGGGGGGAGTATGGAAGGAGTGGGGGAATCCTTCCGGGGGTAGGGAGATGCCGTTTTCGCCGCGCGCGCGGCGCACCAGTCTATCCAGCGCCGGATGGCGGGGATGCCCGCGCCGCTGCCCTGCACCACGGGGACGTTGCCTTGTGCGAGGATATCGCCGATGGCCGGATCGATGCCGCCGGAGATATTGGAAACGACGATGACCGGCTTGCCGGAGGCGGCGCGCACGGCGACGGCGGCGCGGGCCACGTCCGAGAACTGCTCCACCTGTTCGGGGGCCATGTTGCCGGGGATGTCCTGCGAGACGATGAGCGTTTCCACATCCTCCTCGGCGGCGAGGATGCCGAGGCTGGCGGGGTAGGCCTCGCGCAGATCGCCGCTGCCCCACGCGTCGAGGGGGTTGGCGATGGGGGCGTAGGGCGGGAGCACCTTGCGGAGCCGTTCCTTCCCGGCCTCGGAAACGGGCGGGAAGACGAGGCCGCTGTCCGCGCACACGTCCGCCAACATGCCCATTTCGCCGCCGGAAACCGTGGCCATCCCCACCTTCGGCGAACCGGCGGAAAGGCCGCGCAGCCCGCTGAACAGGACGGCGGTTTCGAGCAGGTCGTCGAGGGTGTTGACCCGCATGACGTTGGCACGGCGGAAAAAGGCGTCGAGTATCCGGTCGCTTCCCGCGATGGCCCCGGTATGGGTGGCCGCCACGCGGCAGGCGAGTTCCGAGCGCCCGACCTTGAGCGCGATGACGGGCTTGCCCTTTTCCGCGGCGCGGGAGCACGCGGCGGCGAAGGCTTCCGGATCGCGGATGGTTTCGATGAAGAGGGCGATCACATGCGTGGCGTCGTCGTCGACCAGATAGTCCATGTAGTCGGCGAGCCCGAGGGCCGCTTCGTTGCCGGAGGAAATGAGGCGGGAGAACCCGGCCATGCGGTTGGCGTTGCCGAGCGCCAGCAGCACCGCGCCGCTCTGGGCGATGACGCCGATGTCGCCGGGGCGGAACGCCTGCGGGAGCGGGGCGCTGTACATGCAGGTCTTGTCGGTGATGTTGGCATAGCCCACGCAGTTGGGGCCGCAGAACAGCAGGCCGGACTCATGGCAGAAATCGTGGATGCGCCGCTGCATGGCCCGGCCTTCCCCGCCCGTTTCGGCAAATCCGCTGGCAAAACCCCAGACCCCCTTGACGCCTGCGGCGTGCGCCTCCTCAAGCATGGGCAGCAGCGAACGGCTGCCCAGCAGCACGGCGGCGCAGTCCGCCGGGGCGGGGAGATCGCGCAGGGACGCGTAGCAGGGGTACCCAAAGATTTCCTTATACTTTGGGTTGATGGGATACACCGTACCCGTATAGCCGAGGCGCTGCATGTTCCTGAGGACGATGGAACCCGCCCCGCCGTTGGGGGATGCGCCGATCACCGCGATGGAGCGTGGCGTGAACAAGGGATCCAGTTTCCAAGGGGATTTTTTCACGGGAGACTCCTTTGTCCGGCGGTCAGGGGAGTGCCTTGCGGCGTTCTGGTTTGGGACACCGGCTGTTTTTTGTTGTTCACTATATGAACTGAAATTCATAATGCGAAAATATGAGGTTCGCCAAAAGAAGTCAAGCGGCAGGGCCGAAAAAGGGGAGCCTTGCCGAAAGATTTTTGCTTTTTTCTTATCATATGCAGTTCAAAGCGTTTTTTGCTTGGAAGGCGGGATGTGGGCAGGCTGCCTGCTGCCGCCGCGCTTGGCGTGGGGGGGAAAGGCGGCCCGGCCTTCCAGCAGGATAGGCACCGTTGGCGGGAAAGCCGGTGCGGGCAGGAAGGCGGGGGAGGCGCCGCGGCGCAATGAGGATGCGCGCGGATGGCCGGTTTCTGTGGAAAGGTCCTTTGTCACGTATCCACGCATGGATAGGAACAAGTTGCGTTCGGCGTCGTGGGCGTCGTTGCCTTCACCCGTATCACCGTGGGGATAGGCGCAAGGGGAGGCCCGTTGGCGCATGGCCCGCCGGGCTGGTCATGGTGCCCGCCGGGCTTGCTTCTTTCAAAACATCCAATCCGGAAGCAGGGCGGCAGGAGGCAGGCGGGACGGAAAAGCGCTTGCGGGGGGATTGAAGAAAAAAGCTGTAAACTGTAATATTATTAAATAGATATGATCTTATATTTCCAACTTGATAATGTGTTCCGCGCGTTCCCCGCCTGCCAGGGCTGTATGGGGATCGTTTCTTTGCCGGTTTTCTTCCGTTCGCCCGTGTGGGCGTATCAATGGGCGGCGTTGAGGAGCGCCCCGCAAAAGGTTTCCGGGCTTCCGGTAAAGCGATGGAGGAGGCGAGGCGGTACAGGCAATCCCTTTTGGGTTTTCCCTATGCCCATGAAGGCTTGGGGAACCGGCACACCGCAGCCGCCAGCCGCAAACAGGCCGCTTGCCAGGGCGATACATGCCGGATGGCATCCGTCCCCGTTGGGGGGGCGCCGCCGTACGGTACCCTCTGAAAACCCGTATGAAATTTTGTATGGCAATAAATTGGCTATGGTCAGGTGGCGGAAAATGTCCGCCATGCTTCGTTGTGTTTTTCCATTGAAATTTTCGTGATGGATACGGTGCCGCCCCTCTTGACATCACGTGAGGAACCAGTTTAGTTTTATATTACAAAATGAATTTCATATAGTGAACTAAAAAACGCCACGGCAAACACCAGCAAGCGGGCCTTCCCATTGCCTCGGGAAGCGGCCCGCACAAGGAACGGGGAAACGCGAAAGCGCCTCCATATGCGGTTGATGCAAGCCGGAAACCCTGGGGTTTCCCGGTGCGAGAGAACCCTCAACAGAGGAGTCACAGTATGAACCGGTTACATGTTCTTGTCTTGTTGGCTGCAATGGCCTGTACGGGGCTCGTGATGGGGACGGTGAAGGCCGAAGCCGCCGATTCCGGCAAGGAACTGCGTGCCGCGGTCAACGCCACGGCCCCGCCTTTCGCCTTCATGGAAAACGGGAAACTGGTGGGATTCGAGGTGGATCTGCACGCGGAAGTGGCCAAGCGCATGGGCAAACAGCTTGTGATGACGAACATTCCTTTCGCCGGGCTCGCCCCGGGGCTCCAGGCCAAGAAGTGGGATGCCGCCGGGAATACGTGGATCAACAAGGAACGCCTTGTCATGATGGACTTTTCCGATCCGTGGGTTGACGCTCAGCTCGCCTTCGTGACCCGGAAGAACGACGCCATCACCAGCCCGGAACAGCTCAAGGGCAAGACCGTGGGCGCCGAGGCGGGCACCGCCGAACAGCGCTGGCTTGACGCCAACCAGGAAAAGTACGGCCCGTACACCATCCGCACCTACGACCGCTCCATCGACATCCTCATGGATCTCATGAACAAGCGGCTCGACGCCTACCTGCGCGAACAGACCCGCGCCCTCTATCAGATCAAGAATTACCCCATGCTCGGCGTGGCCTTCCCCGTGGGCGACGTGTTCGTTCAGGGCGTGGCCTTCCGCAAGGGCGATCCCCTGCGCGACGAATACAACACGATCCTCAACAGCATGAAGCGGGACGGGACGCTCGCCGCCCTGTACGAAAAGTGGCTCGGCACGAAGCCCGGCCCCGATTCTTCCACTGTGCACGTGTACACGACCCCCTGGCAGCCGAAATAACCTTTTTGGGGCGGCGTTCCAGCGCCGCCCTTCCCGGCGGAGGACGCAATGCAGGCAGAGAACACACACTCGCGGCAGAAGCGGCAACGGCTCTGGTATCAGCGTGACGGATTCCTGTGGGGGCTGGTGGTCGCCCTCATCGCGGCCGCGTGGGGCCTTCTCCCACCGGCGGGAACCTCGCTCGGCATCGGCGGCTGGCTTGGCATGGGCCTGTATATGCTGCTCGCGGCCGTCCCCATGATTGTGACCACAATGGACAAAAGGCGCCCGCAACTGGCGGGGACGGCTGCCGCGCTCGGCTTCCTCGGTTTGCTCGGGCTGGTGTTTTACCGGTATTCCGGGGCACAGTGGGATATGCTCGGCATGATGTTCTTCAACAGGGAACTCATCGTCGAAACGTGGCCCATCCTGCTCGGCGGGCTTGAGAATACGCTGCTGATCTTCATCTGTTCGGCCGTGCTGTCCGTGACCATCGCGCCGATCATCGCGATCATCCGCACCCTGAACAACCCGATCTTCAACTGTGCCATCGACGCGTTCGTGGATGTGTTCCGCTCGCTGCCCATCCTCGTGCTGGTCATCTTCATCTACTATGCGCTGCCGTTCCTTGAAATCCACAGCACGCCCTTTGCGGCGGGCGTGTGCGGGCTTTTCCTCAGCGCGCTGGCCTTCATGATCGAATACTTCCGGGCCGGGATCGAATCCGTGAGCCGGGGGCATGTGGAGGCGGCCCGTTCCCTCGGGCTCGGCGTGATCCAGACCATGCGCTTCGTCATCCTGCCGCTTGCGATCCGCGTGGTGCTGCCGCCGCTCACGGGGCATCTGGTGGGGCTGCTCAAGGCCACGGCCTTCGTCTCCGTGGTGGGTATGCCCGAACTGCTCAAGCGGGCCATGGAAATCGTGGAATGGAAGGCCAACCCGACCCCCCTCGTCACCATCACCATCATGTATCTGATACTGCTTCTGCCGCTCATGTACGGAAGCACGTTGCTCGAAAGGAGACTCGCGAGATGGACAACACCGCATCGTGCATGATCGAAGTCTGCGACCTGCATAAGCATTATAAGGATGTTCATGTCCTGCGCGGCATCAGCACCACCGTCGCCAAGGGTGAGGTCTGCGCGGTCATCGGCCCCTCGGGATCGGGCAAGAGCACGTTCCTGCGATGTCTGAACAGGCTGGAGGAAGCCAGCTCCGGCGAGATTTTCATCAACGCCCAGGAGATCACCGACCCCCACCTGAACCTCAACAAGATGCGCGAGAACATCGGCATGGTGTTTCAGGGGTTCAACCTGTTCCCGCACATGACCGCCATCCAGAACATCATGCTGGCCCCGGTCAACGTGCGCGGCCTCTCCCATAAGGAGGCCGAAGCGTACGGCATGGAGCTGCTCTCCAGAGTCGGGCTCGCCGACAAGCACGCCTCCTACCCCGACATGCTTTCGGGCGGGCAGCAGCAGCGCGTGGCCATCGCCCGCGCGCTCGCCATGCGCCCCGAAGTCATGCTCTTCGACGAGCCTACCAGCGCCCTTGACCCGGAAATGATCGGGGAAGTCCTTGAAGTCATGATTGATCTGGCGAAGCAGGGCATGACGATGGTGGTGGTGAGCCATGAAATGTCCTTTATCCGCGAAGTGGCGGATAAGGTGCTCGTGCTGGCCGACGGCGTGATCATCGAGGAAGGATCGCCGCAAGAGGTCTTCACCAACCCCCGGCACGAACGCTGCAGAAGTTTTCTCAGCAAGATCCTGTGAGGCCTGCCATGTCCAGAGATCCGCATCCGGCAGAGGCCGGAGGGGTTCCGCGTCCGCGCCGCCGCGCACGTGTCGCCGGCCCCTGGTACCATTCGCCGAAAGCCGCCCTGTCCGGGCTTGCCGTCCTGATCGCGTGGGGGCTCCTCCTGCCCGGCGCGACGCCCGTGGGCGGCGGCATGAGCACGCTGGGGAGCCTTTCGCTGTTCGGCTATGCCCTCTTTTCCATCGTCGGCGGCATCGTCTTCCTGTCCAACAGGAACCTGGGGCGGGTGCTTTCCTCCTGCGCCGCCGTGGGGCTCCTCCTGCTCTGGGGCTGGCTCTTCGTCCGTTATTCCGGCGCGGACTGGTCGCGGCTGGCCTACGTGTTCTTCAATTTCGAGATCCTCGGCGAAAGCGGGATGAAGGCACTGGCGGGCGGGTTCATGACCACGCTTGAGGTGGGGATCATCGCCACGCTGTGCGCCTTCTGGCTCGGCGTTTTCCTGACCCTCGTGCGCTTCTTCGAGAACAAGGTCATGACCGGGTTCGTCAAGGTGTACGTGGATGTGTTCCGTGCCCTGCCCACCATCGTGCTGGTGTCCCTTATCCACTACGGCGCGCCGTTCATCGGCATCTACCTGCCGCTGATGGTATCCGGCATCCTGACCCTCACCCTGAACCACAGCGCGTTTTTCAGCGAAATCCTGCGTTCGGGCGTCAGCGCCGTGGGGCATGGGCAGCTTGAGGCGGCGCGCTCCCTCGGGCTCGGCACCTTCAAGACCTTCCGGCTCATCGTTTTCCCGCAGGCCTTCAAGACCGCCATGCCGCCGCTGACCGGGCAGTTCGTGGCGCTGCTCAAGGAAACCGTCATCTGTTCCGTGGTCGGCATCCCGGAACTGCTGCGCGAGGCGCTTGTGGTGCAGTCGTGGACGGCCAACCCGACGCCGCTGATCATCGCCACCATCGGCTACCTGCTCCTGCTGGTGCCGCTGACCCGGCTCTCCCGCTACCTTGAGGTACGCATGTCCACCGTCCGCCAGGCCTGTTGACGGGGGCAGCGGGATTTCGTGAAAGGCGGCAGCCGCCGCGCAACAGGCAATACTGTGTGAACACAAGGAGTATACATGCAAGCATCCATTCAATCCCGGCTCGCCGGAGCCATGCGGGAGCAGGGTATGCGGAGCCTCCTGCTGGCCGATCCCGAAAATTTCGGGTACGTGGCCGGCCCCATGCTCCCCTATGTCAAACAGACCCCGGACAGGGCCGTCCTCGCCCTGTTCGAGCCCGGAACGGACGAGGCGGCCTGCACCTGCTGGCTGTATCCCGATCTGGCCCAGCCCGCCGAAGCGCAGCTTGCCAAGGAACCCTCCGCCGTCTGCGTGGCCGTGGCGGAAGATGCCGTGGGCGCGGATTGCCTTATCCGCCGCCTCAAGGAAAGCCGCCCCGATCTGGACGGTGTGGTCGGCGTTGATTTCAGCCAGACCGCCGCTTCCGTATTCGACGCCCTGCGCGCGGCCTTCCCCGGCTGCTCGTTCAAGGATGCGGGCCCCATGCTGCGCGGCCTGCGCCTTGTGAAGCTCCCCGAGGAAATCGACCGCATCGAAATGGCCTGCCGCCAGGTGGATACCGGCATCATCGGCGCGATCAACCACATGGAGGGCGCGCATTCGGGCAGCGCCTACCGCAAGGGCTTTTACACCGTGCCCGAATTCATCGAGCGGGTACGCATCCACGCCTATGAGGGCGGCACAAGCATGAGCGGCAACATGGCGGCGGTGGCTGGGGAAGCCATCGGCGCCAACTATATGCCGCAGCGCGGTTTCCTTCCCTCGGAAGGGCTCTGCCGGATCGAATATGCCTGCTGCCACGGCGGGTACTGGGGCGTCACCGCGCGCATGATCCACATAGGCGAGGACATGGACCCGCGCGTCCGCAGCGCCTGCGCCGACAACCTGAGCCTCAAAATGCTGGCGCTCGACATGCTCCGCCCCGGTGTTGCCTGTTCGGATATCCACGGCGCGGTGGTGAAGGAAGCCGCAAAGCGGGGCATCCCGCTTTCCAGCGCTTCCGGCATAGGCCACGGCGTCGGGCGCGGGGAGATCGAAGGGCCGTACCTCGCCGCCGACGATCCGACCGTGCTCTGCGAGAACATGGTCATCGCCCTTGATGTGGCGACACTGGGCCCGGAAGGGGAACTCCTCCGCTCCATCGACATCTATGCCGTGGAAAAGGATGGGCCGCGCCTCCTGAGCTGGCATCGGAACTGGGACATGCCCTACATGATCACAGGGTTCCGCAGCGCCCACTAAGGGAGCACGCGCCCGTGGAAGATCGAACCGCCATCCCCGCCCTCCCCGCAACAGGGAAAGGCACCGCTACACGACCGCCCGGCCGGGCGGGAATGGCCGGCTTCCGGCTTTTGATGCCGGGAAACGGCAAGCCATTGCCGACAGAGCCAAGGAGAAGAACTTGAATACGACCGTACTTGAAAAGATCCAGTCGGAACTGGAGCGCTCGGGCTGCGATGCGTTCCTTTTGTCCGGCGGGGACAACATGCGTTACGCGGCGCAGGTGCACCTCCCGTTCACGGACGAGCATCCGGGCCTCGCATTCGTCCTGTTCGCCAAAGGCAGGCTCCCCCTTGTCCTGAGCCCGTCCCTCTGGGCCAGAAGCTGGGAACGGGGCATCATTTCGGATGTCCGCGCCTATCCGGGAAGCCTTGATGCCACGCACGCCGCTGCGGAACTGGCGGCTTTCCTCCGCCCGCTGGGGCTGGCCTCCATAGGGCTGGACATGAACCGCGCCAGCGTGGCCCTGCGCGATGCCCTGGGCGAATGGGCGCTCACGGACATTTCCGCCGCGATCAGCGCCATACGCCAGATCAAGAGCGCGGAGGAGGCGGCTTTCCTTGAGGATCTCGCCTACCGCGCCGACCATGCCATCCTGGGGGCCGCCCATCACAGCCTCGCCTGTGACGCCCGTGCGGAAAAGGGGCAGGCGGAGCTCATCCGTATGCACGCCCTTGAACGGGGCTTTGAGGCCGTCGGCTACAACGGGATTTCCCAGTCCGCCACCGGAGCCCATGCCAAAGACTATTGGGCCGAGTCGCCCAAGTTCGGCATCGGGCAGGGCAAGAAGACGGCCCGCGACGAAATGAACCGCCTTGACCTTCAGGCGTCGCTGAACGGCTATTGGGCGTTCGGCTCGCGGCTCATGACGATGGGCTGGCCCCTGCCGGAACAGACGAAAGCGTATGAAGGGCTTGTCGCCATGCGCAAGGCCGCCCTCGCCGCCGTGCGGCCCGGCGCGACCTGCGCGGATCTCTACGCCGCCATGCTGGACGCGGCGGAGCGGGCGGGCGTCACCCCCGTCACCGGCGTCCACTGGGGGCACGGCATCGGCGTCGCCTCGCAGGAGGCCCCGTGGATCGCACCGGGCGATGCCACCGTGCTCAAGGAAGGCATGGTGCTGGTGCTGAACCCGCATGTGCAGGGCCCCGGCGGAACCATCCTGTATTCCCGCGACACGGTGCTGTTGGATTTCAACGGCTGCAAGATCCTCGGCTGGTACAAGGACTGGCGCGAGCCGGAGTCCGTGAGGCGAGCCGTACGTCGCGTCCGACTCCTATTACAGCGGCGGCGGTTGATATGGGCACGGTTACGCGTATCGGGCGCGGCCCCGCAGGGCTCCCGTTCTCGCGCATGACCCTCAAGGACGGCCGGTTCTTCCTGTCCGGGCAGGTGGCCCAGAACCCCGAAACGGGGCGCATCGACCATCCCGGCTGCTATGAGCAGTCCCTCACCGTGCTCGGGAATATCCGCGGGATCCTTGCCGAAGCCGGGTTTGCCCCGGAACAGGTGGCGAAGATGACCGTCTTCCTCACGGACATGGGCCAGAAGGATGCGTTCGACCGGGCGTTCGAGCGGGTTTTCCGCCGCGTTCCGGAGGAAGGGGATGCACCCGGCTCCCCTGAAGGTCCCGGTACCGGGGAAGGCGGCGCGGGGCTGTCCTGCGCCCCGGCCTGCACCTGCGTCGGCGTGGCCGCGCTTCCGAACCCCGCCGCCGTGGTTGAAGTGGAACTTGAAGGTTTTGCCGGATGACGGCCGTTCGTGGCAGCTCCCCCCGCCCGAACGCATCCGGCTTCCCGCCCGCAGCGGTTTTTTTGGAACCGCTGCGGGCGGGCCTCCTGATCTCCAATGCGCCTCTTTCCGACGTCTGTGGAGGGCCTTTTTCCGCGCCTCCCTTGTGAGGGGAAGGTTGCCCGCAGAGGCTGCCTCCGGGCGCGATGCTCCGTGGGCCGGGTTTCCGCCCGTGCCCCGTATGAAGGCTGTCCCCGCGCGGCGCTTCCCATCCAAGCCAACCTGACGTGCGGCGCCGCTCCTCCATCAAAAGCCGTAACAGGCTGCCTCTGAAGGATATATTATGCCCAATTGCACCTTTCACATCGTGGATGCGTTTACTGCGGTGCCATTTACCGGCAACCCCTGCGCCGTGGTGACGGACGCCGACGGCATCGAGCCCGCCGACATGCTGCGCATCGCGCGCGAGACCAACGCCCCGGAAACGGCGTTCGTGTTGGCCTCCGACAAGGCGGACGTGCGTGTCCGCTATTTCATGCCGCGCGGGGAAATCCCCTTTGCGGGGCATCCCACCATTGCCACGGGGCACCTTTTGCGGGAACTGGGCGTGCTCAAGCCGGGCACCGCGCGGTTCGAGTTCGCCATCGGCGTGCTGCCCGTGGACATCCGCCCCGACAGGGTGATCATGACCCAGCCCCCCGCCGTCCCGGACACGTGCGCCGACGCCGGGACAACGGCCCAAGCGCTCGGGCTTCAGGCTTCCGATCTCCGGGAAGGGCTTCCGTGCCAGCTCATGCGGGGGGGCGTCAGCTTCCTGATGGTTCCCGTCCGGGAGCTTGCGGCGCTCCGGCGGATCAACATGGACAGGCCCGCGCTCAAAGCTGTTTTGGCACCCCTCGGCGTGTCGGCGGCGTACGTGTTCGCCCCCGAAGGCGTGGAGCCTGAAACGGATGTGCACGCCCGGCTTATCGATCCGGACAACGCCGGGGAAGATCCTTTCACCGGATCGGCCGCCGGGTGCATGGCTTCCTACATGCACGCGCACGGGCTGTGTTCCGGGACGCGCATCCGGCTTGAGCAGGGCCATATCCTCGACCGCCCGGGAACCGGGGAACTGGAACTGATCCTTGCTTCCGATAGCGGGAAGCTCGATGCCGTGCGCCTCGGCGGAACGGCGGTGAGCTCGGCCAGCGGCACGCTCCGCTGGTAAAGGCACGAAGCCAAAGGCGCCATCCGAAAGGCACGATAACGCATCAGGGGAGCTTCCTTCAGGAAAGCTCCCCTTCATTATGCCTGCCTGCGGGGAGGCCATCCCTTCTTTTTCGTGCCCGCCTCCCACGACCAAAGCTGTTTTAAGGGCATCAGCCTTTGCGCCATGCGCCGATCAGCCTTTCAAAAGGCCCCATGAGGCTGGCGAAGCGGGTTTCGGCGTCCGCGCCGAAGGAACCGGGGCGGAGGCTGGCGAGGATGAGGATGGCGTGCAGGCCCTGCTCCGTATAGAACGGTTTGGCGAAATAGGAGCGGATGCCGTGGGGGGCGAACAGCACCCAGTCGATGGACTTGATGCTGTCCAGCGTATCCTCCACGGTGAGCGAGCGCAGGCCGAAGCGTTCGATGTCCTGTGCGATGGTGCCTTCGTAGGCGTGTTCCGCGCCCCAGCGCAGCTCGCGGAAGGCGGGGCCCGCGCCGTACACGACGACCTGCCCCTTGTGGGACTGGATGTCGGAAAAAAGGAGGCCGTCCAGCTCTCCGGCGTAGGGGGCGAAAAGGCTTTCCAGCCCCTCGCGGAGCGGGCGGGGCGCGGTTTGGGCGTCTTCCTCGGAAGGCGGACAGGCCGCGCTTTTCCGGTTTTCGGGGATGTTCAGGAGCGCCACGCGCACGACCCGCCCTTCCCCCGCGCCGCCGCAGGGGGTGAGGCGTACCTTGGCGCTGAACAGGCCGCGCTGGGCGTTGCTGAACGTGAGCGTGCCCGCCCACGCGTCGTTGGCAAGGGCTTTGTTCCCGGCTTCAAGCAGCTTTTCGGCAAGCCCGCCGGGGGCGATATCGGCGAGGCCCAGGGTGTTGGGATCGCGGGATGCCGCCGCGAACAGGCTGCGGGCCGCGTCGTTGATGATCAGCAGCCCGCGCGTGGGGATGTCGAGCGCGAAGACGGGATAGCCGATGCCGTGATGCGAATGGTGTCTTGCCGCCGATGTCCATCTGGCAGGTCCCGGGCCGCCCGTCCGCCGAATACGCCGCCGGGAGGAAGGCTTCCTTGAGGAACCCGTAATAGAGCGTGTCGTTTTCGCCGGGCCAGCCTTGCAGGATGTACGTCCCGTTGCCGTTCGTCAGCCGGAAGGTGACGGCGGCGGGGCGGCGGGCGGTGAGCATGTCCCAGAATTCCATGAGCAGGGCGTGATCCTCGCGCCGTACGGCTTTTTTCCGGTAACGGGCGTCCTTGAGCAGGCGCGGCACGTCGAGGCCGGGGATGCTCCAGCGGTTGAAGACCTTGAGGCGGGAATGGGGGATGTCGATGCTCCAGATCAGGCCGGGAAATCCGGCGATCCACGGGGAAAACTGCTGCATGCGAAGCTCCGGTGTTTGGGGCATTGTGATGGATTTCGAAAGAAAGGCAAGAGCTGGCCGAGGGGGGATCGGGGCGCCGGGCTTCCCGGGGAGCTGCCGGAGGGGAAGGAAGAGGTGGGAGGCCGGATAGTATTGGTTCATCCAATTGGGCGCATACCCGGCAAAAAGGCCTGTTAGAGCCCGAAAAGGAGGCCTTCCGGTAGGCAAAAGGGGCCGCATGGCCGTCTTTTTTGGTTTTCAGCGGCTATCTGGTCCAACCACTTTTACCGTTGAAGGCATGTAAAAACAATGCGTTGTATGCATGTAGCGCAATTTTGAAAAAAGAGTTGATCGGATTTGCCGGGGGCCCGTATGCTGAAGGCATGAGAATCATTCCATAGCCGTTCCCACAACAGCGGGCAAGGACTGCATGGACAAGCAGGAATGCATAGAACGACAGCTGGAAAGCGCTCTCTTGGAAGGCCGCTGGGGGGTGTTTGAGCGCCTCCCGTCCGAACGCGGCCTCGCCGAGGCTTTCGGCGTGAACCGGGCCACGGTGCGCGCGGCGCTGCGGGCGCTGGCGGGCCGGGGCATCCTTGAAACGCGGCGCGGCAGCGGGACCGTGGTCCGGGCCCTGCCGGGCGATGCGCGCCATGCCGCCGGGACGTTCGCGGATTATCTCGCCGCGTTCCGCATCCTCATGCCGCCTCTGGTGGCCGCGTCCCTGCCCGCCGTGTCCCCGTCCGTGATTCTCGAACTGGAGCGTTTGCTCCCCTCCGCCGGAGCCTCGCTCCGCAACGGAGACATGAAGACCTTTATCCAAGCGCAGATCCGCTTTTTTTCCATATTGATCCGGGTATTGGGCAATCCGCGCCTCGAAGACGCGGCCCGCCGCGTGCTGCCTGACGGCCTGGCTCTGGCGCGGCTGCTGCAGGAGTGCACGCTGCCCCAGTGCGAGAACGTGTTCGCCCATCTGGCGCGGCTGTTGAGCGCCCTGCGCCACGCCGACGCCGGGGCCGCAGCCAAGGCCGTGGAGGGGTATGCCACCATCCTGCTGGCCTTGCAGGAGGCGCGATGAGCCGTATGAGCCGCCGTGCCTTTCTCGGGTTCCGGTTCTCCGAGGAGGATGCCGGGACGCGGGACGTGCCGGGAGGGTTTCCCCCGGAAACGTCCCTGCCCCCGGAATTCAGCCCGGCGATGCTGCGGGCCGAGGCCGAGCGGCTCGGGCTGGACCCGGATCGGACAGGAGCCGGGGAACTTGCTTCGGCGGTTATGCGCGCCATGTATGCCCGCGCTCCGGAAGGGGCCGGGCGGACCGGATAAGGGAGCTCCGCAAGGGCGGGGCGCAAGTCATGCATCCGAGGAGGATAACGATGTCAGGACAGCAACAGATTCCCTATCTTGAGGAACGCAAGCTCATCAAGCGGTGGAGCGGCCCGTGGCCCATGTTGGCGAACATGGCGTTCACCCTGCTGATTTTCGCCGTGACGTGGTGGGTGTTTCAGGACCCGCGCGGGATCATGCGTTTCTACACGCCCTATGTCGGCTACAACTATTGCCGCTGGTGGCTGATCATCCTGATCTGGATGGCCTACATTTTCGACTTCTGGCCGTTCCGGCGCGACTGGGTACGCAACGCCCACCCGCTCCAGAAGGGGCTCGTGCTGGCGCTGGTGTCCGTGGGCATCATGATCGCCATGATCCACGGCTTCTTCGAGGGCGTGCTCGGCAACCTCGCCTTCGCCTATTTCAACCCGGCGCAGCTCCAGAAGCTCGGCCTCACCGACTTCTATTCGACGGAATACGCGGCGCAGGCCTGCATGATGTTCGCGGTCATCGCCTCGTGGATCAGCCCGGCGTGGCTCCTGGCGCTCGAGGGCCAGCCGTGGGCGGGGCTTTCCCAGCCCGTGCGCGGGTTCAGCATCTGGCTCGGCACGTTCTGCCTCAGCCTGCTCATCTATTTCATGACCATGCACAACCACATGGGCATCCTGTATTACCCGTGGCAGTACTTCACCGCCATCTGCCCGCCGTATTGGGAGCATTTCGCGGAAACCGTGTCCGCCAACTTCCACGTGGCGTGGATCATGTGCTGCACCGTGGTGGTGTGGTTCATGGAAGGCATCTGGGAGCGCTTCCCGTTCACCATGATCAAGACCCCGTGGCTGCGCCGTCTGGCCCTGTTCTTCGGGATCATCGCCATCTCGTGGGCGCTGTGCATGTTCTTCTGGTACATGCAGGAGCTCGTGTGGGGCGACGCCATCCGCGGACACCGCCGCGACGCGGCCCCCGACTGGCGCTGGCTGCATGTGGGCGAGACGGCTATCTTCTTCCTCGTCCCGGCCCTGTTCCTCCAGTTCTACTGCGGCAACTGGCCCAACCGCTTCAGCACGCCGATCAACGTGCTCGTCCGTTCCCTGCTGGTGACGCTCGGCGGCATCGCGATCTACTGCCTCTACTACAAGTACGCCCATTTCGTGCTCGGCACCCAGAAGGGCTTCTCGCACCCGCAGCAGTTCCCCATGATCCCCATGATCTGGCTGATCAACATCTGGCTGATCAACTGGTGGTTCATGGACGGCTGGCCGGGCTGGCGGCGCGAATTCAAGACCGCCGAGGACTTCGCCGCCGAGGAGCGCCATCTGGCCGCCAACGCCGCTTGGAACCCCGCCATGCTGCCCGGCGTGATCATCGGCCTCGTCGTGGGCGTGATCGCCTACTTCGCCATCGTGGCCCTGCTGCCCCTGGCGAGCGCAACTTTCACTCTGGTTCAATAGGAGGGACGATATGGACAGACGCGAATTCATGAAGGGCGCCGCGCTCGGCGTGGGCGCGGGCGTGCTCGGCTCCATGGGTCTGTACTCGTATTCGCCGCTCCGCAGGGCCTTCCTTCCCGAAGTGAAGCGCGGCACGGCGGACATCGGGGTGTGCAAGTCGGTCAAGGTCACCAACATCTCCGAGACGAGCTGGTTCGACAACGGCATCTTTATGAACGACGTGACCGGCGCGGGCGGGCTGCTCGTGGACCAGTACACCTTTAACTGGGCGCCCTTCGGCAACGGCAAGGGCGTGGGCAAGGGGACGTTCGAGGAGGGCCTCAAGCGGATCAAGCACCTCCTGCCGCACAAGATCGACGAGGCGTGGGCCATCGCCAAGGAAAACTGCGTCCATGCCGACAACGCGGGCGGCTACTCCTGCCTCGTCGAGATCGAGAGCATGGAAGGCGAGACAACCCGTTACCTGTTCGATACCGGGTGGAATTACGACTGGATGGACACGTGCTTCAAGCGCGAGGGCATCGACGTCATGCTTGCCGACAACAAGATCGACGCCTTCATCCAGACCCATGAGCACATGGACCACTACTGGGGCTTCCCCGTGGTCACCAAGTACAATCCCAACATCCACGTCTACACGCCCAACACCTTCTACCCGGCGGGCAAGGAATACCTGAAGGCCTGCGGGCATGTGGGCAAGTGGACGGAAGTGCCGAAGGGCCTGCACACGCTCCAGCCCGGCGTGGCGCTCTATCAGTTCGACTGCCCGATCATCTTCAAGGTGTTCGGCGAGATGTCGCTGTACTGCAACGTCAAGGACGTGGGCTTGGTGAGCATCACCGGCTGCTGCCATCAGGGGATCATCCTCTTCGCGGACACGGCCTACAAGGAGCTTGCCTACGAGAAGGATCAGTTCTACGGACTGTACGGCGGGCTGCATATCTCGCCCTTCGACGACTGGGACCCGAAGTACGACGACCTCGTCATCGGGCTCAAGAAGTGGAACCTCCAGCAGGTCGGCTGCAACCACTGCACGGGCCTCATCACCGCCCAGAAGTTCGTGGACGCGGGCTATCCGGTGGTGAAGGGCACGGCCCGGTTCCGCTCCAAGACCACCAACTACCTCGGCAACGGCGACGTCATCAAGTTCCCCGCCTAAGATGAGAAGGTATTGGGGAAGGGAGGGAAAACGCCTCTGAAGAAAGGGCCGCGCTTTTCCCTCCCTTCCCCAAACCCGCCGGCGCGGAGCCCGTCCCTCCATTTCCCAAGGTTTTTTGTGTATCGGCTCCCTGTTCGCGTGCGTTTTTACTTGCTGAAATGGTGTTCTCGTTCCGTTTTTCCATTCGGTTTGTGTCTGGTTGCTGCCTGTTTCATCCGCCGTTTTTTGGCGTGGATCGCCTTTGAAAGAATGCCGTTTCAAAACGGAACGGCTTAGCCCATGACGGGGCGGGGCCGTGTCCCACGGGACGGGCTCCGTCCCGGCCCCGGAGCCCGCGATGCGACTTGAAACACTCCTTCCCCGGCCCCTCGACCCCTGCGGCGGGTCCGAGTGCGCCACGCTCATGGGGGCCCTCATCGCCGCCATCCATCTGGATCGCCGCCGCGCCCGCGCGCTGGGCTGGCGGGGGGTGCGCCCCTCCGGTTCGCTGCTGCCCGCATGGACCTGCCGTGTGGCCGGGAGCGGGCTCGTGTTCGGGCTGGTCTTCTTGGGCGAGGACGCGGACGGAGGCGCACTGCGCGGCACGTTCGCGGCCTACGCCTTCCCGCTCCCTGACGCCCCCCTTCTTGAGGTTTTTCCGCTGGAAGCCCTGCGCCTTGCCGTGGACCCCGGCTACGGCGACCGCATCCGGGCGCTTTCGGAGCACGCCGAAACGCTCTCCCCATTCCGGATCGGCACGGTTTCGCTGCGGGCCGCCGTCGACGGCTCCGGGCTGTCCCTGACCCTGTCCGCCCCGGCCCGCCTGCGCATGGCGGCGCTGGACGGCGTGGCGACTTTTTCCGGCGGGCAGCGCTGGCTCGTGGAGCCGGGCGGCTGGGAAACGGACGTGCCCGCCTTCCGGCTGCTCCTGCGCCCGTTCGCGGCCTTGTCGGCCACGGCCGAAAGCCTGCTTGGGGACCCCGCCCGCGTATCGCTGGACGGCGAGGCGGCCCCGATCCCCGGTTTCGACGCCGCCGGGAACATCCGGCACATCCCCGGCGGGACAGGGCGGGAACTCCGGCTCACGGCGGCGTTCGGCAGCGCCGGAGCCCAAGGGCGTCCCCTCGCCCGTCTGCCCCTGCGCCACAAGCCGCTTGAGGAGGAATCCGGCCTGCCCGTGCTGCACATCCTCACCGGCTTTCTCGGCTCGGGCAAAACCACATTCCTGCGGCAATGGCTGGATTTCCTGCACGGGCGTGAGCGCTATACGGGCGTCATCCAAAATGAATTCGGAGAAATCGGGCTTGACGCGGCGCTTCTGCGCGGCGAAACCCAGGTGGAGGCGCTTGATGAGGGGTGCGTGTGCTGTTCGCTGGCGGACAGCCTGCGTCCGGGGCTGCTGCGGCTCATCGGGGACATGCCCGCCGAGCAGTTCATATTGGAAACTACGGGGCTGGCGAACCCCGCCAACGTCATGGAAGCGCTGTCCGAGCTGCGCGACATCGTGCAGCCCGGCCTTGTGATCACGGTGGCGGACGCCCTTGATCTGTGCCGTTCGGAAGGGGACATTGCGGGCATCCGCCGGGCGCAGGCGGCACGGGCGGACGTGATCATCCTGAACAAGGCCGATACCGTGGAGCCCGCCGCGCTAGAGGCGTTGGCGGAACGGCTGCGGGCGCTGAACCGTCAGGCGCTGATCCTGCCCGCGCGCCACGGGGCCGTCGCCTTCGCGGAACTGGACGCCTTCTATGCGGACTGGGCGGATCGCCGGGGCACGCCGCTGCCGTCGCATCGGCCAGCCCTGCCGCGTTTCGGCGAAACAGTGACCCACGCCGATGAGGGGTTTGTCTCGGCTGCGCTCCGCCTGTCCGCCCCGCTGGACGAGGCCGCGCTCCTGGCGTTGCTGGACAGCGCCGGGGCGGGGCTGTGCCGGGCCAAGCCAGCGCCGGGCCAGGGGCGTCGTGGATCTGCGGCTGGACGGCGGCGTGACGGTGCCCGCGACGGTGCAGTACGCCGCCGGGCGGCTGGGCTTCGAGCCCGCCCCGGAAGGCGAGGAACGCTATCTGGTGTTCATCGGCACGGATATTTCCCTGCCGGAAGCGCCGTCTTCGTAAAGGAGGAGCCTGTGGGGCTGATCGAACTGGGCGGCTGGATGATGTGGCCGCTGTTGGCCGTCTCGGTGGCGGCGCTGGCGATTGTCGTCGAGCGGGCGCTGGTGTTCATGGGATGTCCGTTCCCGGACTCCCGTTTTCCCGGCCTCGTGCTGGAGGCGATGCGCACGGGCGACGTGCGGCCTCTGGCGGCCCGGCTGGAGGCCGTCCCCTCCCTGCGGGACTTCGCGGCGCTCCTGGGCTCGCCCCTTCCGAACCGTGAAGCCGCCTTGCGCCTCGCCGGGGAGACGGTGCTGGAACGGCTGGAAGCGCGGCTTTCCCTGCTGTCCGTGCTGGCGCGGCTGGCCCCGCTCATGGGGCTGCTCGGGACCATCCTCGGGATGATCACGACCTTCTCGCGCATCGCCGAGGCCCGCTCGGGCGTGGACATGTCCCTGCTCGCCGGGGGGATCTGGCAGGCCCTGCTGACCACGGCGGCGGGGCTGTGCATCGCCATTCCCGCGCTGTTTTTCCTGTCCTGCTTTCAAGGCAAGGTGCGCCGCGTGGCCGACGCCCTGAACAAGGCCGGAAACGCGGCTCTGCTGGCCGACGGCGGACCGGGCATCACCGTTCGGGCCGGGGCGGAACCGCTTCAGCCCGGAGACATTCCCCGTGGGGGCGGCACGGCACGGCCAACGCCGGAAGGGGACTCTTGCCCGGAATCGCCGGAACCTCGCGGCAGCGCTCCGGAGGGCCGGGAAGCCCCGCAATGCCGGGATAACGCCGGGGAAGGGCTGCCGGACGGAGGGCGATCATGCTGAACCTGCGGCCCAAGGCGGCGCGGGACGACGAGCCGGATCTCACGCCGCTCATCGATATGGTCTTCATCCTTTTGATTTTCTTCATCCTCGCCGCGTCGTTCGCGGTGCGGGGCATCGACCTCGACCTGCCTCCGGCGCACAGCGGGCAGGCGCTTTCCGGGCGCGTGGTGGAAATCCGGCTGCTCAGGGACGGCTCGTTCCTGTGCGAGGGCATACCCGTGGCCCGCGCCGACATCCGCGCGAAGCTGCAAAGCCTCGTGCGGGACTTCCGGACGCGCCCCGGACAGCTTGTGCTCAAGGCCGCGCCCGACGCGCCGGTGGAGGCGCTGGTCTTCATTGTGGACGAGGTGCGGATGCAGGGCGGGGAAAAGCTGCTCATCGCCACGGCCCAGCCCGATGAGCCGGGGCGCCCATGACGGAAAAGGAATGCCTCGCCGCCGGGATCGCCGTGTCCCTGTTCGCGCATTTCGCGCTGCTGATCGCCCCGAGGCCGCCCGAGCCCGAGCCGTCCTTCACCACCGTTGTCCAGATGGACATGGCGTCCCCGGCAGTGGCAACGAGCCGGGAGAAGGGCATCGGCATAGCCGCCGCCAGCCCGCGCGACATGGACAAGGCCGATGCCGCCGACCGCAAGCGGCAGGCCTTCCTGCGCTACCTCGACGACATCGACGAGGCCGTGCACGCCCGGCGTCTGGACGGCGGCGAAACCGGGCTCATCGGCGTTGCCGAATATATGTTCACCGTCCGGCCCGACGGGACGTTCACCGATCCTGTGCTCCGCGCATCCTCAGGCTCGCCGCAGCTCGACGCCTCGGCGCGCCGGGCCGTCCTCGCCGCCAGCGGCAAAGTGCGCCGCCCCGCCATCATCGGAACGGAACCCATCCCCGTCATTCTGCACGTCAAATACCAATACGGCCTCCGCTGATCGCGCCACCGCCCGGCAATCCAGCAGGATCGCACGGAGAGGGCAGGGTGGGGTTGACGGTGTAATGCCGTTTTCAGGCGCGCTCCAGCGCGGTTGCTTCTCTCTCTCTCTCTCTCTCTCTCTCTCTCTCTCTTCATTTCTTCGTCATCATCTTTTTCGCTTTCTTCATGCCCCACTGGATGCCCCCGTTGGGCATTGGAGGGCTTCGTGGGATCTTGAAAATATATTGCTATTTCTAACATAGAGTAATTATACGATATTTTATAAAGATTACGGTTCGGATCGCTGCGTTTTTTCGTCATGCGGGAGCCGAGGCCCTTGACATGATTATAACGGGACAGTACTGTCCAATCATCATATTTTGGCATTGGGTTCCATGATGTGGAACTTAAGGGGCCGAATCTTCCTTCCCTAAAGCCTTCCGCCCGGCGTCCCCGGCCCTTTCGGAGACGGGATCGCAAGCCCCCTTTATGGCGGGCACTGGGGCGTTCCAACGCATATTCATTTTTTGGAACACAATTCCAAAATAGGTTCATCCTGTGGCTGTTCATCACTTCAACCAGCAAGGAGAGCGAAATGAAACTTGGAAAGGCGTTCAGGAACATTGCCGTATTGGGAGCGTTGGCAGCACTTCTAGGGGGATTCCCGGCGCAGGCCGCCGAGTATCCCACGAAGGAAATCCGTATCATCCAGCCGTATCCTTCCGGCGGCTTCAACGATGTCGTCACCCGCAAGATGGCGGAAGTCATCGCACAGGATCAATTGCTTTCCAAAGATATTCTGGCTGTAGCCATCACCGGGGCCAATACCCGCAACGCGCTGCAGACCGTTCTGGACGCCGCGCCGGACGGCTACACCCTGCTCATGCACCATACCGCGCTCGTGGCGACCAAGGTTTCCGGACAGTTGCCTATCGGCTACACGGATTTTGAAATGCTCGGCGGCCTGTGCGCTGGGCCCATCGCCATCGACGTGATGAAGGACTCCCCGTGGAAGAACGTGCAGGAGATGATCGTCGACGTGAAGGCGCATCCCGGCAAGTATACGATGGCCCTGCCGGGCACGGGCGGCACGGCGCACATCGCCACGCTGCACTTCCTGAAGCTGGCCGGCATCCCGGTCAATGCCTTCCGGTATCTCCCCCTCAGCGGCGGGGCCGAAACCATGAAGGCTCTGCTCGGCAAGAAGGTCGACATCCGCTGCGCAACGGCCGCCGACTCCATGCGGGCCTGTCTCGGCGGCGACGTACGCGCGCTGGTCGTTTTGACCCACTTGAGCCTGCCCGCCTTCAAGGGCGTCCCCACGCTCAAGGACATGGGCCTTCCCGATTCCCTCCATATCCGTATGGGCCTGTTCGCCCCCAAGGGAACCCCGCAGGACGTGAAGGACAAGTGGACGGCCATCCTCAAGACCGTGACAGAGGATGAAGGTTTTAAGGCCTTCATGGACGAGCGCGGTTCCCCGGCCCAGTTCTCGACGCCCGCGGAATGGGCGAAGATCTACGAAAGCGACACGCGGCTTGTGACCGACATCCTCAATGCCCAGCAATAGCCGGGGCGTCCGGGGCGGGCCCCGCCCCGGACCGTTTCCCGCCGTGCACAAGGAACCATACGGAGCTGCGCGTATGACTGAACAAACCGTTCCTCGGGGCACCGGTCTGGGGATTGCCGCCGAACTGGCCTTTTCCCTGCTGCTGATAGCCTTCGGCTGTCTGTGCATCGATACGACCGTGCTTGAAGTCATCAATTTTATGGTGGTGGAATACCTCGATTCCGCCCTCTACTCGCAAATCGTCGGCGCCATGCTTGTCTGTTCGGGGCTGTATCAGGGGGTTATGGCCGTCAGGCGGCGCGCCGAGCCGCGTTTCGTCCCCTTGAGTATGCTGCTCGGGCTCGTCATGACGGCCATCTATATCTTGGGGTTCGCCTATGTGGGGTTCTACGTCTCCACGTTCGTGTTCCTGTTCGGCTATTCGCTGCTCATCGAGCCGCCGGACGAACGGAACGTCGTGAGCAAGGCCTTGTTCGCCTTTATCTCCGTAGCCGTCCTCTATGGCCTGTTTTCCGTATTCAAGATTTATCTCCCCACAACATGGCTGTTCTGACGCCGCGCGTCGACCCGCAACGTCGAAGGAGCCTTTATGACCGATCTCGTCAATGCGTTTATGGGAGTTTTCGATCCGGTTTCCTTCGCCCTCATCACCGGGGGCACCATCTTCGGCATCATCTTCGGGGCCATCCCCGGCCTGACGGCGACGCTCGCCGTCATCCTGCTCATCCCGCTGAGCTACGGCCTCGAACCCACGCAGGGCATTAGTATGCTCGTCGGCGTGTACATCGGCGGCATTTCCGGCGGGGTGGTGGCCGCCGTGCTGCTCGGTATGCCGGGCACGCCATCCTCGATGGTGACCGTGCTCGATGGGTTCGCGCTAGCCAAGCAGGGACGGGCGGGCAAGGCCCTTGGCGCGGGCGTCACCGCCAACCTCGCGGGCAGCTTCATCGGCTGGCTTTTCCTCATCGCGCTGGCCCCGCAGGTGGCGCGGTTCGCGCTGAAATTCGGGCCCATCGAAAACACGGCGGTCCTGCTGTTCGGGTTCACGGCGGTCATCAGCCTTTCCGGCGGCTCCATCACCAAAGGGATCTGCATGACCGCGCTCGGCATGGCTTTCTCCACGGTGGGCGTGGACCCCATCAGCAGCATGGAGCGCAACACCCTCGGCTTTTCCGTCCTGACCAACGGCATCAGCCAGATGCCCGCCATGATCGGCCTGTTCGTGGTCGCGCAGGCGTTCGCCGAGATGGATACCCTATCCGAGCGGTTCATCATCGCGGCGAGCAGGCTGACCGACCGGTTCATGTCACTGACGGAACTTCGTGCGTCGCTGCCCAACGTCATCCGTTCCGGGCTCATCGGCACGGCCATCGGCATTCTGCCGGGCATCGGCGGGACGCTGGCCAGCGTGGTGGCCTATGATCAGCAAAAGAGGGCGGCCAAGCATCCCGAAAACTACGGGCGGGGCGAGCTTCAGGGCATCATCGCCTCCGAGACGGCGAACAACGCCACCATCGGCGGCGCGCTGATCCCTTTCCTCGCGCTCGGCATCCCCGGCGACACCGTGACGGCCGCGCTGCTCGGCGGCCTGCAGATCCACGGGCTCGATCCGGGCCCCATCCTGTTCAGCCGCCACATGGACATGGTGTACGGCGTATTCGTGGCGTTCATCCTCTCCTGCGTGGTCATGTACGTGTTCATGCAGTTCGTGGGGACCTACGTGTTCCCCGTCGCCCTGCGCCTCCAGAAGAAGTACATCCTGCCGCTCGTCATGGTGATGAGCCTGATCGGCTGCTACAACATGGAATATTCCATGATGGCGGTCTGGGTGGCTCTGGCTTTCGGCGTTCTGGGCTATGTGCTGAAAAAATTCCGGTATCCGCTCATGCCACTGATCATAGGACTCATCCTTGGCCCCATGTTCGAACGGGAACTCCGTCTGGCCTGCATTCAGGCGGGGGGGAGCTTCGCGGAATTTCTTTCCAGCCCCATCGCGCTCGTGTTTTTGGCCCTGACGGTCCTTTCTCTGGCGGTCGCCCTGCGAAAGGGCGCGCTCCTCAGAAAGGGCTAATTACACCATACAAAGTAGGGAGTTGCACATGTTCAAGGTGGTATGCGTCGGCGCCTTTCACCGGAAGGGGATCAAACTGCTGGAATCCCGGCCGGATCTGGTGACCTACGAAGTGTTGACGGATTTGTCCCCCGAAAACGTCGCCCGCGGCGTGGCCGGGGCGGACGCCGTGGTGGTCCGCACAACCCCGCTTCCGCGGGAAACGCTGGAGCGCGCCGATCGCCTGCGGATCGTGTCGCGGCACGGCGTGGGGACGGACAATGTGGACGTGGCCTATTTGTCCTCGCGGAAAATCCCTATGGCCATCGCCATCGACTCCAACGTGGGGTCCGTGGCCGAACACACGCTCATGATGCTGCTGGCGCTGGCCAAGGATGCGATGGCGGGTGACCGGGCTACGCGATCCGGGGATTTCGCCTGGCGTGATCGGCGGACTGGGTCCGGCGGGGCGGGGGGGGGGGGGGCAGTTGAGCAC
>OAWD01000546.1_pt1 | contig 24551 bp, 14 predicted proteins | sample 1495361 | NCBI WGS metagenome assembly OAWD01 (sample SAMEA2580130, study PRJEB22360) | human gut metagenome | biome: human gut; feature: human-associated habitat; material: faeces | place: Denmark | collected 2008/2010 | reverse complement strand
GATCTCGCTGGCCGCTCTGTCCACAGACGCCGTACAGTTCCCCCCAGCCGATAACGACCGCCGGGGATGCGCTGGTCAGTGCCCCCAGCAGCATGATGGACAGGAAAAACGTATAGGTGAACAGCCAGGGCTTCCCCGCGACGCATTTGCGGGTGATGAACCACAGCGAGATGAATTTGGACAAGCCGTAATAGTTGATGGTCGCGCAGAAGACGAAAATGAAGAACATCATCATAACGAGCGGATCGCCGAAACTTGTCTGGAACAGCTCGTTGGGCTTCATGCCGCCGATGAGCATGAGCGCCAGCAGGCCCGCCATGCTCGGCCAGATGATGTCTATGAAAATCCAGCCGTACAGCACGCCGAGAAAGATGCCGATCAGATTCATCCCCAGCGGGGTCAAAGGGGTTATGGGCGTGAGCTGGCCGCAGCCGAACATGATCAGGAGGCTTATCAGGGAGTGGGCGTAGTAGGCGATTTCTTTGTCTTTGCAAGAGGGAAGAAGTGGCATGACCGGTTCTCCTTGCGGGGTGCCTCTGTAACAGGGCTGTTATTGCCTGTTGGCAAAAAGGGGGGAGGCCGTTTCCCGTCCTCTTGCGAAGACGGGAAACGGAGGGTCTCAAAGCCGGGTGGAAGGGGAGGGGGGGGGCGGAATCAGACGGCCTTGGGAGGCGTCGGCCAGCTGAAGTTGTCCATGTAGTAGCGGTATGGCTTGATGGGGTAGTCGTTCAAGGGAACGGGGACCGTATGGACTTCCCGCTTGCCGTCGACCTGCTTCTGCTCGATCCACTTGAGCCAGTGTTCGTTGTCCCGTTCGGGGTAATCTTCGCGGTAATGTCCGGCGCGGGATTCCTTGCGCATCAGGGCCGCATTGAGGCACAGCTCGGTAAGGAGCACCGTGGACGTGGCCTCGAACAGCTTGGCGAGTTCGTGCGGATCTCGCGCTCCCAGGTGCGGCAGCACTTCCGCACGGATTTCCTCCACACGGTCGAGCCCGCGCGAAAGCCCCTTGCCCGTCTTCATCAGCGCGATGTCGGGGGCGCTCATGACCTCGCGCATGTCGGAGATGACATCCTTGGGCGCGATGCCGTCCCTGCCGAGGTATCCGGTGAACGCTTCAAGCCGGGAGGCGGCGTACGCTTCATCAAAGGCCACTGCATCGTGCCCCTGTACGAACTGCGCGGCGGCTTCCCCGGCCGAATAGCCCGTCGTCGCCGTGATGCATGTGGCCCAGCCGCCCATGTAGACGCCCGGATCGGGATTGCGGGCAAGCCCGGCGGCGTACAGCCCCTTTATGGCGGGGGAGCCGTCGGGACCGGCCACAATGCCGCCGTAGGTATGGCGCACCTGCGGCATCCATTCCAGTTCCTGCCCGAAGAAGTCGATGCCGAGTTCGCGCAGCTTCTTGTCGTTGAGGCCCATCCAGCCCGCTCTGGGGCGCATGGTTTCCACATCCTCGGGCTTCATCTGGCTGCAATCGAAACGGATGGGGCCGTTTCCGGCTCTCACTTCGTGCACCATGCCCCGGGTATTGTAATGGGGATCGGCCTTGGCTCCGAATTTTGGGGAGTATTTCTTCATGAAATCCTCTCCCTTGGCGTTCAGGAACCGGGCTCCCTTGGGAAGAAGGCCCGTTTGCCCTTCCCACGCGAAATCGACAGGCACGTTCCACACCTTCCAGAATTCGAAATTCCGCATGGCGCAACCCGCGTTCCAGGCGATGCTGACGCCTTCGCTGGCTGGCGTGTTCTGATGGTAGGAGGGCTTCCAGCCGCCCGTATTGGTGGCGAGCAGGACGGCGCGGGCCTTGATGAAGACGGGCACCCCGCTCTGGCTGTGGAAGCCCACGGCCCCGGTCACGCGTTCGCCGTCGGTGATGACGTCGGTGATGACCGTGCGCCCAAGCCGCCGCACGCCCCGCTTTTCGCATTCCTGCTTGAGCAGGCGGGCTTTTTCGATGCCGCCCATCCCGTAGGGGTGGTAGTAATAATAGCGCATGTAATCAAGGGCTCGCTGGGGGATGAAGCACAGTTCGCCCTTATCGTTGCGGACGAATTTGTGCCCCAGATTCTCAAAATCCATGAACCGGTCATAGGATTGCGTCAGAATCTGCCCGAGAAGCTTCTGGTCGGCGAGGCCGTCGTAATAATACACGAGATCGTCGAGCAGATCGTCCAGCTTCATATCGGGCTGCTTGACGATCATGTCCCCGCCGGAAAGCCCGCCCAGCCCGCCCCAGTCTCGGGGGCCCTTGTCCACGACCAGCACGTCGCCCAGAAAGTCCCTGGCGCGCATGGCAGCCCACATCCCGCTGAAACCGCAGCCGATAACCAGCAGGTCCGTCGTATATTGATAGCCTTGTTCTTTCATATGCGCCTCGCTTACCGGTTGTCGGCTTCGATTTGATCAAGGGTACGGGCAAAACGTTCCTTGAAGGGATGCACATAGATGGCCCCGGAGGGGCAGTTCAGCTCGCAGTTGAAACAGGTCATACAGTCGTCGGTATAGGTGATGCGGGACTTGCTGCCGCAGGTCATGCAGCGCAGCGCCTCGGCGAAGCAGGCTTCCATATCCAGAGGCCGCAGGGTTTCCGCAAAAGGATCATCGGCCGGGGCGGAGAGGCTGGCACGCTCCTGTCTCGGTTCGTGGCGGATGCCTTCGCGGGGCCATTGTTCTTCGGGAAGCTCGGGACGCTTGCGTTCGCGTTCGCCCCGGATGTCCGCGCCCTTGAGCATCCGATCGATGGAAAAGGCGCATTCGCGTCCGCCGGCAATGGCGCTGACGACGGAAGAGGGGCCCGTGGCGGCGTCGCCTGCGGCGAAGATCCCCCATGCCGATGTGGAGAAGGTGACGTCTTCAATCACGATGCGTCCCTGTTCAGTACACACGTCCTTGGCGAACCCGTCCAGCTCGGATGCTTGGCCGATGGCGAAGATAATATGATCGGCCCGGATGCGCATGGTGGCGTTTTCATCGAACAGGGGCGCGAAACGTCCCTGCTCGTCGACGACCCGGATGCACGTTTTCAGTTCCATGCCCGCGACGTGCCCGTTTTCTTGAAGGATGGTGCCGGGGCCGAACCCGCAATGGCATTCGATGCCCTCCCTCAGGGCGTCCGCCTGATTGTGCGGATACGCGGGCATGGTTTCGCGCGACTCAAGGCAGGCCATGCTGACCTTGGCGGCACCGAGCCTTTTGGCGGTGATGGCGGCATCCACGGCGACGTCTCCGCCTCCGATGACGAGCACGTCTCCGGACAGGCGGGGTTGTTCGTCGCCCCGGTTGGCGCGCAGGAACTCAAGGCCCCAGTGGACGCCGGGAAGCTCGACGCCTTCCATGCGTACCTTGCGGCTGACCGTCGTTCCGGGGGCCAGCATGACGGCTTTGAATCCCAACCGTTTCAGGTCGGAAAGGCTCAGGTCCGCACCTTCGCCGATCTTCGTATTGCAGCGGAAGGCGATGCCCATCGCTTCAAGCCGGGCGATGTGGGCCGCAACGATCGCGTCGGGAAGCCGATACGCGGGGATGCCGTACCGCAACATGCCGCCGGGAAGCGGCATCGCCTCGAAAACCGTCACCGGATACCCCATCTGTGCGAGGAACCACGCGCAGGAAAGCCCCGCCGGGCCGGAACCGATTACCGCGACCTTTGTGATGTGCCTTCGGGCGGGCTTTTCGAGAGGAGCCTTCAGATCCCAGTCGCCCATGATCTGCTCGACGGCATTGATGTTTACCGCCTCGTCCACATGGTTCCGGGCGCACTTTTTCTCGCAGGGATGGAAACATACCCGGCCCGTGATGGCCGGAAACGGCTGGACGCTGCGGTAGCGCCGGGCCGCTTCGCCAAGGTGCCCCTGCTGGATCAGGTAATGGTTACCGCGAATGTCGACCCCGGCGGGGCAAGCCGCCATGCAAGGGGAAAGGGCCTCTTGCGCGGGTTCGAGCCTGAAAACATCCAGTGGGCATGTTTTGGTGCAGGTTCCGCAGCCGGTACAGGCCGCAGGATCGATGCTGTGGATCATATGAACTCCTTTTACGCATCTGATTGGGAAGGTGACTGCCCCTGTGGGGACAGTGTGTCCGAAACATGGCTGCCGCCGTGGTGTTTTTCTTTGGTCGGGAAAGCAATATGAAAGGGACCCTCCTCTAGGCTGCATGGGGACGGACGTCACGGCAGCGAAATGTTGTGCGTCGTTGATAAAGAGTAAGCAAAGGGTGTTCCAGCTCGTTATTGTATCGTTTTTATTGTTTTTTATTTAAAAAGGAAGAATCCGCATTTCTTTTTTTGTCTTGAAAACGGACAATTTTGTATATTGCCGTATTGTTTCCGGACGGCTATGTTGGCGAGGGCTGAACGGTCGATGGGCCGCGGTGAAGGAGAAGGATATGGCGAAAGAAAAGGCGTGGTATGCGGACAGTGCTGTCGGGACGTTGCTCGCGGATCTGTTTGAAGGGAAATGGTCCCCCGAATTGCTCGCACAGCTTGCCCAGATCCCGCTCGCTGAAGCGGAGCGGGGTGCGTTCCCCGGCTGTCCGCCTTCCTCCGGGAGGAAACGCCGGTTCCGTCTGGTGGAGTGCGTCCAAGCCCACAAGGAGGCGTGCTCGTTTTTGCTGGCCCGGCCCTCCGGCTCCGGTATCGAATCGTTTTTGCGGCTGTCTGCGGATGGGGAAGAGCTTGGGGCACTGGAAACGATGTTGGGGCTGGGCTTGAGCCGCATGAACACCTTGCGCCCGGCGGGGATCAATCTCGTCCTCCGCCTCGTCCATCGAAGCCTTCTGGGAGTGGGCTTGCGAGGACTGAACGCCGATGGGGCGAAGCGGTACCGGCGTCTTTGCCGTGACGTGCACCCGCTCATCGTTTGTTCGGGCAGCAATACGCCTTCGCTCGCCCGGCTCTTTTTCCGGGCGCGGGGGCTGGCCGTGAAGTTCGGGGACAGACGCGACATGGCGCTCTTCGACCTGCTCGTCGGTTCCATAAACGTCTGCAATACGCCGGAACACGGGAACCCGCGTTTCCACGCTATCATGGCCCGCGGGTATGCGGCGCTTGAGGCGCTCAAAGAACCGGACCTGTTCGAACAGGCGGCACCCTATCTGGGCATTTACCATTTCATTGAGGGGAACTACGAACAGGCAATGAACCTCTTTTCCCGCGCAAGCCGGAAACTGCGCGCGCAGGAGCACCATCTCGTCGAAATGTTTTATGTCAGGCACTGGAGCTTTGCGGCTTCCTGCCGGGGGAATTTTGAGCTGGCGGCCGGGCTGCTGCTCTCGCGGCTGCGCATGTTCGCCGCGCGCAGCGACAACCAGCTCGCCCGTTCCATACGCGGGCAGCTTGCGGCGTTGTATCTGCGCATGGGGCAATATGAAAAGGCGCTGGAACAGCTGGACATAGCGCAAATAGGCGTTTCGCCGCAGGTGGATATCGTCAGCGGCGTCACCAATGCGCGCCACCTCGCCTACTACCATATGCTGTCCGGAAATCCGAAGGCGGCCTACAAGGTGCTCCATTCGGCACTGGATGAGGCACGGCGTCAGGGGTATGAGCGCCCGATTTATCTGGGGGGCGCACTGCTTGAGCTTTTGTGCGCCTTTCAGGAGCAGGGATGCCCGCCGCTTCCCTGCTATTCGGCGGAGCAGGAGCTGCAACGCTGCCTCAGGGGGCCCAACCGTATGTTGCGGGGCGTTGCGGCCCGCTTGTCCGGCAACGCGCTGATGCGCGGAGGAAATGAGGATGGGGCGCTCGGCTTGTATCAGGACAGCCTCGCACTGCTTGAAAAGATAGGCTGCCCGCTTGAGGCGGCGAAAACGCGGCTGGCGCTGGCTTCACTGGCGTTACGGCGCAACGACAAGGAAAAGGCCGTGCTGCTCGTGAGCGACGCATGGCCCATGTACGATTGTCTCAAGGATTTTTTCTGGCCGGAGGAACTGCTTGCTCTGGTCCCCACCTACATGCGCAAGCATGGGGACGCCAATCTTTCCTCGCGGGCCCTTCTCGAAGCCTACCGTGAAAGTTTTTCCCCCCACAGGACATGGGAACAGTTCGAGGCCTTTTCGCAGGCTTTGTTGGCGGAGTCGGCCCGCATCCTCGGCACTACGCAGGGATACCTCTTTCATGTCCCGTATCCACATGCGCCGATCCGCCTTGTGGCCGTTCTCGGAGGCAAGCTCGAATCCGTGACGTATCCTTATGCCTCCCTGCCCGATCTCATGGAGCTCGTAGCCGAGGGAGCTCCGCTTATTCTGGACAATGTGCAGGAAGGGGGGATGGGGTTCGGAAGCATGTTGATCGGCATCCCCATAGACTGCCGTCCCGATGGGGTTTATGCGCTGTGCCATGTCGGGGCTTTTTTGCCGGAGGTCCGCACCGTCCTTGAAGAGAATGTGCTGAAAGATATCGGGCGTGTCCTTGCCTGGGAGTGTTCCCGCGTCATGGAGCGGGAGCGGCGTCATGCGGAGCGCCTTGAGACGCTTGCAGATACGTCTGGAGAGATGATCTGCGTTTCCGATGAGATGGAACGGTTTCTCGGCGATGTGGAACTTGCGGCGAAAACCGACGCTTCCATCCTGCTTTGCGGGGAATCCGGCGTGGGCAAGGAGATGGTGGCCCGGTACATCCACGAGAAAAGCGGCAGGAGCGGCAGGCTTGTCATCATCAACATGGCGAGTCTTCAGGACGAGTTGTTCGAGAGCGAGTTCTTCGGGCATGAAAAGGGATCTTTCACGGGAGCCATGACCAGCAAGCCCGGTCTGGTGGAAATGGCCGAAAACGGCACGCTGTTTCTGGATGAATTCACGGAGGCCAGCACGCGGGTGCAGGCCAAGCTCCTGCGGGTCCTTCAGGAGCGCTGCTTCCATCGCGTGGGCGGAACGCAGACCATCAGCGTGAACTTCCGCCTTATCGCGGCCTCCAACAGGGACATCACCCATGCGGTCAGGCAGGGGCTCTTCCGCGCGGATCTCTACTATCGCATAGCCGTGATCAATCTGAAAATCCCTCCGCTGCGCGAACGCAAGGCCGATATCCTCGCCATCGCCCGCTACTATCTGCATTTTTTTTCGCACTGGCATCATCGGGAATGCGTTCAGGATTTTTCTCCGGAAAACCGCCGTATTCTGGAAAGCTGGAGTTGGCCGGGGAATATACGCGAGCTGCGCAACGTCATCGAGCAGTCGGTCGTCTTGACCGGGGGGCGACACCTGACGCTTCCTGATCCGGTGGAGCATACCGAGGCTTCCCGAGGCGTCGGGGCTCTGGGAGGTGGGGAGATGCCCGAAGAGTTGTTTTCCGGAAATCCGTCTCTGGCGGATCTCGAAAAACGGTATATCGAGAGGACGCTGGAGCAGTCGGGCTGGCGGATTGAAGGGAAGAGAGGAGCACTCGCCGTGCTGCGTATAAGCCGATCAGCATTGTACGACAAGATGCGGCGGTATGGAGTGAAGAGGCCCTTTTGAGGACTGATGCCTCTGAAGGCCGTCATAGCTAAAGTAAAACATGAAGGATGAGCGACATAAAAAACATTCCCAAAACGGGGAAGGGAGGCAAACGCGGGACGGAGAAAAGAGGCTGCCAGCCTTTGCGTGAACGGCTGGCAGCCGCGGAGATGATCTCAGGATTCGTAGACGATGCGCCCTCCGGAGATGGTCTTGAGCACGGAAAGCGTTTCGATGGACTCGGGCGGCACGGTCAGCGGATTTCCGGAAAGCTGCACAAAATCCGCATAGTATCCGGGAGCGATTGTACCGACGGCATGATCCCGTGCGCTGCACTTGGCGGCATTGACGGTGTAGGCTTTGAGGGCGTCGAGCGGCGAGATCCTCTGATCAGGGCCGAGAATGCGCCCCGCCGTGGTTGTGCGGTTGACGGCGGTATGGATGGAACGGATGGCATCCACGGGCTGCACCGGAGAGTCGACATGGAGGCCGAAGGGAATTCCCATGCGCACGCAGGAACCGCAGGGATCGAGCCGCGCGGCCCGCTCTTCGCCGAGGAACAGGTTGACGTGGCGCTCGCCCCAGACGTTGACGTGGCGGACAAAGAACGTCGGCGTGACCCCGCAGGCATGGAGCCGGGACAGCTGTTCGTCAGTCGCCATCTGCACATGGATGATCATGTCTCCGGGGACTTTCCTCGGGCACTTTCGGAGGGCCTCTTCAAACCCCCGCACGACGAATTCGATGGCGGCGTCGCCGTTGGCATGGAAGGCGACGGGGACGCCTTGGCAGTGGTACTTGGCAATCAGTTCGGCGATCTGTTCGGGCGTGAGGACATGATCCCCGCAAAAATCGGGTTTGCAGGCGTAAGGCTCCCCGAGCACGGCGGTCAGGGACTGGATCGAGCCGTCCGCAAACGATTTCACCCCCCCGTAGTAGAGATAGTCGGAAACGGGCATGTTCCATGTGCCGAGTTCGAGCATTTCATCCATGATGTTGGGCATGAAATGCAGTTAGCCTCGGGCGTTCATGCGTTTTTCCCGGGCCAGCCGGTTGTAGGCGCGGAGAATGCCGTGAGCGCCGTTGCTGAGGCCGATGCCTCCATCCTGAAACATCGTGAATCCCGCACGGTTATAGTCGGCGATCGCATATTCGATTTTCTCAGGGAGCTTCTCGGGCGGGCAGGCCGGAATCTTTTGAAATACCTTGAAATAGGCGTTCTCTTTAAGCAGTCCTTCCGGCATCCCGTCATCCCCGAGTACAACCATTCCGCCTTCGACGGAAAAATCCGCGGTGACGCCGAGCTTGGCGAGGCCGAGCGTGTTCGCATACCCCATGTGGCTCGTGATGTGTGATACGAAAACAGGCCGCTCCTGACTGACCGCATCGAGATCATGGCGGGTCAAGTGGCGGTGGTCGCTCATGCCTGTGTCGTCGTAGCAATACCCTATGATCCATTCCGTGTCGGTCTGCGTGGCGGCGTGCGTGCGAAAGGCGGACAGCAGGTTGCCGATGGTCCCGTGGGCCGTATCACAGAAAAATTGGGTGCGGCACTGCGCGTACATGGAAAGGTGGCTGTGCGAGTCTATGAAGCCGGGGAGGAGCACGCCTTCCTCCAGATGGATTTCCTTGCGCCGATGCCGGGGGGCGAGCGCGCGGAGTTCTTCCAGCGTGCCGACGGCGAGAATTTTTCCTTCACTGATGCAAACGGCTTCGGCTGTGGGTTTTCCCTCGTCCATAGTAAGTATTTCCGGGCAGGAGATAAGCGTGCATTCGTTTGTGAGCATAACCATTTCCTTTTTAAACCGATGAGGCGCCGTGCGGGCCGCGCCGCACGTGGAAGAGAAGGACCGTACCACCCCACCGGACTGGTGCGGAGGTACGGCCGCCGTTACCACTGCTTTTGTCCGACCAGCTTCAGGGCGAACATGGCGGCGATGCCAATAACGGTGATCGCGCCGTAGATCATGAGGATTTCCATTCCCGTGAATGTGTAGAACGCGGGGGCGAAGAAATAGAGGATGGGAGCGCACGTTACGAGGATGCCCACATTGAAGAAGGCGAGCTCAAGCGTGGCGGGCGTGCTGAAATCCGGGTCGATGATGCGCAGAAGCAGCAGGCCGGTGGCTGTGGAACCGCAACAGCAGCCGAACTGGCAGAGCACGCGCTCAGGCCCGTAATTGGTCCGGCGTCCGAACCAGAGGTTGAGGGCGAGGGCGAACAGGGTGACGCTGAACGCCACGAGGAAGATGGGGATGACGTACTGCTTGAGGACGACGATATGGATGGACATCAAGGTGGCGGTCAGCAGGTAGTCCACGGAGGCCCCGGTGATGCGGGTCTGGACAACGGGGTCCATGAGCCTGCCCGCGCCGAGCTTGAGGAGCAGGGTACGGAGCAGCCACGCGACGATAAGCCCGTGGATGAAGAACATCGGCATACTGAGGGTGGCCCCGAATCCCTTGAGCCACTTGTATTGGTCAAAGAAGGGCTTGATGTGGGCTTCGATCCAGCTCAGTTCGGCATAGGTGATGAGATAGACGATGCCGACGAGGGCGACATGGAAGGCCAGCGTGTCGATGGTTGAGGCGTGGGTCGTTTCGCGTCCGTTGGTTGCGGTGGACTTCTCGTCCATGATGCCGGTCAGGAATTCTTTGGTGATGGAAGCTCCGGTCTTGTTGGCGTTGAGGCCCTTGCGGACGAACCAGCGGGCGACGGGCACGCCGACGATGGCGGCCGAAAGGAAGCCGAGCGCCGCGTAGATCACGCCGACGGTGGCGCAGTCGGCGATGCCGCCCTTTTCCCACAGCGTGCCAAAGGCATAGGCTTGCCCGGGGCCCTGCGTATAGCCGTGGGTTACGATCATGCCGATGAATTCGCTGAGGCTGTTTCCGGTCGCCAGATTATACAGCCAGATCACCGCGCCGCCGATGAGGGCTTGCGCGGGAAGGCTGATTGTCCAGATCAGCGTCTGCCACATGCCCCCGCGCACGACTTCCTTGGACGTGTTTTCCTGATTGCCGCGCGGGCGTGTCAGCAGAAGCGAAATGTAGCTGATGTTGAAGGCGTGGAACAGGAACCAGTTAAAGCTGCTGCTCGTGATCTGCCATTCTCCTATTTTAAGCCAGCCCGTGGAAACGATGGCAAAGCCGATCAGTCCGCCGATGATGCTGGCGGGGACCAGATAGTCCTGAAACAGTTTGACTTTTGCGCGCAGCAGGGTGCCGATGAGCAGCATCAGCGAAAGGAGGCCGAAAAGGATGAGATTTTCAAAACCGCTTCCCATGACAAAACTCCGTCTTTGAGGTTGACCCGAGCGTTTGAGAGCGCTGAGCCCATGCGGGCTCTCTCTGGACGTATTTGTCTGCAAGCGGTATTCCATAAAAAAAGAATAAATAAATTTCGTTTGTTATGCGTTAAGGACCTTCCCAAAAGTGTCATTTGTCATTATACTGAGACAAAACAATATCATGCTGTATTTATTGGTTTTTAAAGAAAAATGTCTCTTTTTTATGACAGAGATGTCTTGTTCTTCTGCCTGACGTGGGATGCATACACTGGGAGACTTTATGTCCATGCCTTTTCCCATCGCTTCGGATGAGGATTTCAAACGGCTTGTTGAAAACCCGTTGTTCCATCAGCTGCTTGATGCCCTGAGCATCGGCGTTTCGCTCACGGACCCTACGGGGACGGTCAGGTATTTTTCGCAGTCCTGCTACCACATCTATGGGCTTGATCCGTCCCAGAGCGTCGTAGGCAAAAAAATCGACGCCATATTCCAGACGGGAAGGGCGGGCGTCCTCAATTCGTTGCAGACACGGCGGATCAATACGGTGAACAGCATCTCCTACAATGGCGTCGAAGGGTTATGCCGCCGTTGCCCCATTCTGGACGACAAAGGAAATCTGGTCTGCTGCCTTTCGGAAGTGATCGTTACCACGCACGACAATGAGCGCATTGAGGAGCTGTTGCACAACCTCCAGCAGCTCAAACGCAAGGTCGGGTACTTCATCGCACAGGAAACGACGGGCGGGGGCCTGCGTACGTTTGACGATCTCGTCGGCGATACCAGCGTGATGCAGGCACTCAAGGCAATGGGGAAGCGGTTCGCGCGCAGCAGGGAGCCCGTGCTGATCCTCGGGGAAAGCGGCACGGGAAAGGAATTGTTCGCGCAGGCCATCCACAAGGCGAGCCCTCGCGCGAACGGATCCTTCATTTCAGTAAACTGTGCGGCCTTGCCGCGTGAATTGGCTGAATCGGAACTGTTCGGCTATGTGGAGGGCGCCTTTACCGGAGCGCGGAAAGGCGGGCAGAAGGGCAAGTTCGAGCTGGCGGACAAGGGCACGATCTTTCTCGACGAGATCGGCGAACTCCCGCTGTATCTTCAGGCAAAGCTGCTGCGCGTGCTGGAGAGCAATGAGATCCAGAAGATCGGGATGAGCGGCAGCAAGTATTCGGATTTCCGCCTCATCGCAGCAACCAACCGCAACCTGCCGGAACTCGTGGACAAGCGGCAGTTCCGCGAGGATCTGTATCACCGCCTGAACATCCTTGAGCTGAATCTGCCGCCCCTCCGCAAGCACCGTGGAGACATTCCGTCCCTGATCACCCAGCTCATCGAGGGGATCTGCGGACCGCAAAAGGCGCTTGAGATGCGGGTCTCGCAGGACGTGCTCGACCTCTTCATGCGGTACGGCTGGCCGGGGAACGTGCGGGAACTCAAGAATGTGCTCGCCTATGCGTACTGTTGCATGGACGACGACGCGGTCGAACTGACGCCGCGCTATCTGCCCGAGCGGCTTTTCATGGACTCTCGCTCGGAGGATGTGCCCGCAGCTGAGGAGCCGGGCGCGTTTTCTTTTCAGGCCATGCAGCGGGAGGCGGAAAAGAGGGCCATTGAATCCGCGCTGTCGCTGGCGGGCGGCAACAAAAGCAAGGCGGCGAAGCTGCTCGGATTTTCAAGGAACACCCTCTACCTGAAAATGAAGGCGCTGGGCATGGGGCTCAAAAGGAAATAGACGTGAAAAGGCCAAGAGACCCAAGTCTCTCCGCCTATCCTGTTCATGAAACCGTGCGCATATGTCTTTACAAGAATGCGGTCGAAACGATGTCAGAGTGGCCGGAAGCTTGGAAATCGGGCATGATCAGAGTGAGGAGGCCAACGCCTCCTCACTCAGCGCGTTGGGACTCCCCTATATGGCGGTCCAGCCTCCATCGATGTGGATGACCTGCCCCGTGATATAGCCGGACGCGGGGGAAGCGAGGAACATGGTCAACCCTTGGATATCTTCCGCGAAGCCCACCCGGTTCATGGTGGTTTGCCGGGCGAGAGCCTCGACGACTTCCGGCTTGTCGAAGAGCGGGGCGGTGAGTTGCGTCTTGAAGAAGCCCGGCGCGATGGCATTGGCCGTGATGCCCGTTCCGGGCCGCGACCATGCTTCGGCCATGCCCCGCGTGAGTTGGGCTATTCCGCCCTTTGACGCTCCGTAGGGCAGGCCGTTGGGGAAGGCCCGGCTGCTTTGAAGGGAGGCGATGTTGATGATGCGCCCCCATCCTTGCCGCATCATTTCAGGCACGAGGGCCTGAGCGAGGAAGAACGGCGCGGAAAGATTGAGCCGCAGCGTGTATTCCCAAATCTCGGGCGTGAGTTCGTTCCACGGCTTGCGCGGATTCAGCCCGGCGGCATTGACGAGGATGTCCGGCGCGCCGAAAGGCTGGGACGCCTTTTGGGCGAGTTCCCGCAACGTCTTGAGTTCGCTCACATCGAAGGCAATGCAGGCGATGCGTTTGTTTTGGTCCGGGTCCCGATGGGCAGAGCGTGCCGCGGGATCGGAATCGTACGCGAGATGGCCGCCCTGCTGTTTCAAGCTCAAAAAGATCTCGTCCGCCGAGGCCTCGAGGCGATCCAGCGTGCGGCCGACGAGGATAAGATTGGCTCCGGCGTGGAGCAGGGCATGGGCCATATATTTGCCGAGCCCGGAACCCGCGCCGGTGACAAGCGCGGTATGGCCTTGAAGCGAAAAGAGTTGCGTCTGAAGGGGGGAGCATGCTTCCGTATCGCGTTGACAATCCATGAGAGCCTCCGGCCGCGTAGTGTTTTTGTGTTTTGGACTCGGTGCTGTTTAACGAGACGCCGTGTTTCGAAACCGCTATTCGATGTAGATCATCCGTTTGGTCATTCCCCCGTCGACGACGAGGTTGTGCCCGTTGACGAAATCGTTTTCCTCGTGGGCAAGGAACAGGCAGGCGTTGACGATGTCGCGGGGGATACCCACACGCCCGGAAGGATGCTGGGCATGATCCGCGTGGGAAAGCGTTTCATAGCCGTCGACCTGTATCCAGCCGGGGCTTACGGCGTTGACCGTGATCGGCGTGGCGCTCAGGGAGACGGCCAGCGTGTTCGTGAGGGAGACAAGCCCCCCTTTTGAAGCGCCGTAGGCCTCCCATCCCGCTTCGTTCTGGTTCCAGCGGGTGGAGGCGATATTGATGATGCGCCCGTAATCCTGCCCCGCGTTGGCCTTGATGAAGGCCTGCGCGCACAGGAACGCGCCGCGCAGGTTTACGGAAAGGGCGTTGTCGAATTCGTCGGCGGTCATTTCCATGACGGGCTTGTGGAAATGGGCGAGGGCCGCGTTGTTGACGAGTACATGGACGGCGCCGTGCCGTTCCGTCACCCGCCGGAAGGCCTCGTTGACGGCCTCGGCCTGTCTCAAGTCGGTTTGGATGAAGCCAATACCGTCAGGCAAGGCTTTGTGCTGTTCCACGTCGAGAGCCGTGACCGCATACCCCGCGCGCTGGAAGCCTTCGCAGAGGTGAAGCCCTATGCCGCCTGTGCCGCCCGTGATGACGCATATCCTCATGCCGCACCCCGTTATGCTGAGACAGCCTCAGCGTTTTTTATGTTCTTCTGCGGGAGCTGCGCAAACACGATCGCGCAGAACATAAAGGCGCATCCCATCGTTTCCCGCATGGTCAGTTGCTGGTCCAGCATGACGAATCCGGCCAGCACTGACACCACCGCCTCGAGGCTGAGGATCAGGGAGGCGACCGTGGGATTCATGCCTTTCTGTCCCACGATTTGCAGCGTATAGGCAACGCCGCTCGACATGATCCCCGCATAGAGGACGGGTTTCCATGCGGCGAGGAGCTGCGTGATGTCCGGCGTCTCAAAGAGCAGCATGGGAACCGCGCAGAGCAGGCCGCAGACGAAAAACTGGATGCAGGACATTTTGACGCCGTCCACGCGCAGTGTGAAGTAGTCGATGATCAAAATGTGGATGGAAAACAGGATGGCGCAGATGAAGATCAGGAAATCGCCGAACTGGATGGTCAGGCTCTCCGTAATGCAGAGAAAATAGAGGCCGACGATGGCCAGCGCCACGCCGAGCCAGACGAACAGGCCGCACCGTTTTTTGAAGAACAGCCCGAGGAGCGGGACGATGATGATATAGAAGGCAGTAATGAACCCCGCCTTGCCCACGGACGTGTACATGATGCCGATCTGCTGAAAACAGCTTGCGAAGCAGAGCATCACACCGCAGCACACGCCGCCGATCCAGAGCTGGTCCTTCGATTTCGCGTTCGAAGGCCTGATGCCGCCGGGGGAGACGGGGTTCAGCCTGTTGAGCAGCGCGATGCAGGGAATGAGGAACAGGCCGCCGATAAAGGAGCGCACGCAGGTAAACGTGTAGGGGCCCACATAATCCATGCCTACGCTCTGGGCGACGAAGGCCACTCCCCAGATGACGGCGGTGAGAAGCAGCAGAAAGGAATTCCGGAGTTGCAGCGTGTTCATGGTCGGTGTGATAGCCCGAGAAGGCCGGGGATGCAATAAAGCCGGGCGGCTTTCTTGGCAGGGTGGGGGGCACTGTCCACAAAGGGGAGCCGTGGGTGCCCAGCGTCCTCTGATACTGAGACGCCATTTGGGGAAGAGGCGAGGGCGCCGCGCTTGAGGACGGCTGATGCCTTTTGGATCCTGATCGTCCGACATCTTGATAACACGCTGTTTCTAGCGTAAATGAGATACTTTAGTCGATAATGTGGCTCCAAAAACGTTTTTGGCTCTCATTATTGGAAAAATGGGAAGGAAAACGCGTATAGTGATCCGCCATTTAGCCTTGGCCTGCTGATTCAGGATGTGCGTGGCTGGGCGATTTTGAAAATGGTCGTCATCCAAAATGTGAATGGGTTCGCATTATGACAACATCTTTTTCCAAAGCACAGTATGTTTCCGGTGAACACGAAGACTGCCCGGAGAGCCTGTTGCAGATTATTATGGAGGAAGTGGATGAAATCGTTTATGTAAGCGATATCGCCACGTATGAAATCCTGTATCTGAACGAGTTTGGAAAAAAGGTATTCGGGCTTACGGACATCGGAAAAGGCAGGAAGTGCTATGAAGTCCTGCAAGGCATTGACGCGCCTTGTCCGTTTTGTACGAATCAGTTTCTCAACTGCGAAACGTTCTACACTTGGGAGCTCACGAATCCCATTTCGCACCGCCATTATCTGCTCAGAGACAAGCTGATCCGCTGGAATGGCCGTCTTGCCCGGCTGGAATTCGCCGTCGACATTACGGAAAAGGAAAATATCAGCCAAGCTGTGCAGCGCAAGCTTGATATTGAGAGTACCTTGCTGGAATGCATCCGCATCCTGAACAGGGAAGAAAATTTTCCGCAAGCCGTGGACATGGTCCTGGAGAACCTCGGAATGATGCATCAGGCCGATCGTGCCTATATCTTCGAGTACAGCGTTCTGAAAAACGGCGGGCTCATCGCCAACAACACCTATGAATGGTGTTCAGAAGGTATTTTCCCTCAGAAAGAAGTCCTTCAAAACGTGCCAATCAGCTACATGAGCTGTTGGCAGAAGATGTTCGAGCGGCGTGAGGATGTGGTCATCGACAATCTTGAGTCAATCCGGGACAGCGATTTGGATATGTACAGCGTACTCAAGCCACAAGGTATCGAGAGCCTCATCGTCGTCCCTCTCGTCCTGAACGACGTCATTTCCGGGTTCATCGGCGTGGATAACCCGAAAGCCAATCGGGATGATCATTCCCTGCTGCATTCTCTGGCCTATTTCGTCACGAATGAGCAACGGAAGCGTAATATGCAGAGCGAGCTCAAGCGGATGAGCTACTGCGACGACTTGACGGGGCTGCACAACAGAAACAGCTATATTTCCGTATTGCAGAAGCTCGAAAAAAATCCCCCGGATTCGCTCGGCGTCGTTTTTGTGGATCTCAATGGGTTAAAGCGCATCAACGATCAGCAAGGGCACGACTCCGGCGACAAATACATCCGGGACATCAGCCGGATATTCAGCCGCTATTTCAGGGGAGACGATCTTTTCCGTATTGGCGGAGACGAATTTGTCTTCCTCTGCCCGAACATTCCGGAACGGGTCTTTTATGCGAAGATCGCCGCGCTCCAACGGGAGGCCAATAAAGCGTATCCCGAATCCCTGTCGCTTGGGCAGGTGTGGGCCGAGGGGGACATGCTCATCATGGATATGGTGAGGCAGGCGGATAAACGTATGTATCAGGAAAAAGCGGAGTACCACGCCCGGCGTGGCGATACGGTCTAAAGCAATGCGTAAACAGGCACGCCGTCCTTGAGGATGCCGTGCCTGTTTTTTATTCCATATGGAATATGGAAGGAGCACGAGAAACCGGGATTTCCGGGCCGTCCTGCCCTTCACTCGAAAATACACAAAGACCAAGTTCGAGGGCGTCTTCTTCCGCCAGTCCGCCAAGCGCGATCCGCGAACCGGAGAGTACGACAAAATCTACTGCTTCTGGTACGCTGATCATGAAGGTAAGGGCCACTGGAAAACCGTTGGCAGGCACAGCAAGGGCGTCCGCCCGGCCACGGTCAGAAAGGAGCGGGCAAAGTTCCTTGCCGAGTTTGATGCCACCGGCATCAATCCCATTGAGCGCGACAAAGTTACCATCGGGGAGATAGTGAACGCCTACCTTGCCTGGGGCAGAAGCGAAGGGAAGTACGTTGACCAGCACTACAGCCAGTATTGCGCCCACCCCAAGGCCAAAACCCACGCTTTGCCTATTGCCGATCTGACTCCGAATTTGCTTTCCAGCCTCAAGGCGCAGCTTTTGAAAACGCCTACTGGGAATACAAAGCCCAAAAAGGCCACCAAAAAGCCTAAAGCCAAAGCACCGACGCGAAAAATGCTGACCGGGCAGACCGTCAACAACATCTTCAGCTTTATGCGTTCCGCCATAAACCGTGCCGTCGCCACAGGCATGTGGAGCGGAGTCAACCCGTTGTCCACCAAGGGCGGCACTTGGAAGATGGTAAAGGCTGACAATGAAAGGTTGCGTTTCCTGACCAGAGAGGAAGTCAGGGCGCTTCTGGGCGACCTTGAAAAGCGGCATCCGCAGTTGCACGATATGGCCTTGCTCTCCCTGCGAACCGGCCTTCGTCCCACGGAAATTTTCAAACTGCGCGGGCAGGATGTGGACGGCAATGCCTGCGGCCTCTATATCATTCAGAAGGGAGGAAAGCGGGTATTCGTCCGCCTGCCGGAGGATATGATCCGGATGCTCCAGGCGTATACGCGCAAGCCTGCGGAACCCATCTTCCAACAGCCTCGCAAGAAGACGGCGTTTGAAAAACACCCGTCTGTTTCCAGACCGCCGTCAGAAAGCTCAATCTGGCTCCGGAAGACGGCGACAGTCTGTACGCCGTCACCCTGCACACCATGAGACATACCTTTGCCTCCTGGTTGGCGCAGTCCGGCAAGGTGACGCTCATGGAACTGCAAAAGCTCATGCGTCATAAGAACATCACCATGACCATGCGGTATGCTCATCTGTTCTCTGGTCAGGAAAGCGAAAAGCTCTCGATTATCGGGGATATGCTGGCCTGAGAAGTCCATCACTTGATTGATTCCGAGGTTTGGACACGCCCGGATGCAATATACTCTTCCAATACGGCGCGCTCATAAAAGACACGCCTGCCGAAGTTCGTATATACCGGACCGACGCCTTCCATATGCCAGTAGGCGAGTGTCTTCTGGTGAATGCCGAATTCTCTTTCCACATCTTTCGGGGCAAGCAGTTTTTACCCGGCAAGTCGGGGGCATCCGCCGTTTTCCCCTGCTCAGCGGTACGGACGGCTTTTGTAATGAGAGGAAGCAGTTCTTCCGGCGTGGAAAGTATGATGGTGCGGCCTTCAATTTCCATGTTATGGACCTCACAATTGACGATTTGGATTTGTCCCATGATATTTTGCAATCAATTCCAACATAGAGTTACATTCGTTCGGCAAGAGCATTTTTTCCTTGTGCCGAAGGACGCCGCTGTAGATGATTCCAAGACGTTTACTGATTTCTCTGATGCTCAGACCGCTCATAGCGAGTTCAAAAACTTCCCTGCCGCGCGGTATCAGTCGAATAGTAGATATACTCGCCTCCGGTTCCTCATTGAGGTGGTACAACAGCTCAATGTTGCTATGAACGCCGAAGGCTTTTCGAATTGCTGCCAAATGCCAATATACCGTAGCCACCTCGATGGAGAGATTCCCTGCAATAATTTTTGAGGGGAAATCCTTTCGCCAGCATCTCCACGATTTATCGCTGTTGTCTGGTGAGATTCCGCATAATGAATCCTCCCGATGCTGGTTCAGCACACAAAAGTGCGTACATAATCGCAGTAACACGGTGGATTTTTGCGGAGGAGTGGTAGAATTATTGGTTTTTGAAGTTTTTTCAGCGGGACGGCCTTATTCCGGTTCGGATTGGATGCCGCAAAAAAGCGGCGCGATTCGCCGTTGCCGACACCGCGCCGCATAGTAGAAATTGCTCCAAGAGAATAAATTTGTTCCCCTACGAAGTATTGGAGTGTACTGCGTATAACCTCACACGAACTATCCGTAGCCTAAAATATGATGCACATACCTTTGGGTGTTTACATACCATTTGAATTTTTTCTGAAGCAGACACAGCCGATATTAGGTCTTCCAGAGAATTGTTGTAGATGAAATTTTTGATAGTATAGATGCTCGTTCCCCTTTTTATCCTTTCCAGAGTGTGCAGTTGAAGAGATGTTTAAAGCTGGGGGCGTACACAAAAAACGGACGCTCCCCTTTGTAGACGCTCAGAATTCCCACTTCACCATCAGACTGCCGGTCACGCCTTCGCGCTTGCCGGTGTAGCCCTGCACGCCCAGGTCTACGGTCAGGGGCAGGTCAGCGGAGGGCGTGAGGGAGATGCCCAGTTCGCCGATGCCGGTATTGCCGTGCAGGTTCGGGGCATCGATGTCGAAGCCGTTGGTGGTGGCTCGCGCCTTGCCGTCGAATTCGTGTTCCCAGGCCGCGCCGATGTACGGAGCGACGTGTTCGTTCAGGATATAGGCGAAGCGCCCGCCGAAACGCAGGCGGCTTGAGTTGATGTCGTCGAAACTCAGATGTTCGCCGGTGGACAGGCCCACGCTGTCGCCCTGCTGCCGTGTCCAGAAGTACTTGCCGTACAGGTCAAGGGTGGCGGCATCGTTGATGTTCCAGACGTAGCCCGTGCCGAAATGCAGGCCATAGTAGGGAGAACTGCTGTCGTAGTCCGCCTTACGTCCGGCTGCGTCGCGCAAATCCGAGCTGTCGTACTCGTTGTGCGTCTTGCCCGCGCGTCCGCTGGCTTCGGCGTAGAAGCGGCCCGGCCCAATATTGACGAAGTCCATGCGGGCCAAAATGCCGCCGCCCAGATAGTAGGCATTGCCGTCGCCGTCTACGGAAGCGGCGTTCGTGAAGGAGTTGTGGGTGTCGTAAGAGCCGTTGCCGTATTCAAAGAATGCGCCCAAGGTCAGGCGGCCCGGCGCAAGGTCGATTCCCCAGGACAGGCCGGTAAGCAGGGAAAGGCTGTTCATGTCCAGATGCGAGCCGGTGTTGTAGCGCAACGAACCGCCGGACAGCGCGCCGAACCCGGCAAAGCCGTGCCTTTCCGCGTCGTCCGTACCGGAGGAGGCCCGCACGGCGGAATCCATGCCCCGGCCCGCCACGAGGTCCGCGCCTTGCAGGTTCAGGGCCAGTCCGCCGAGGAAGCCTTCGGACAGGGCCTTGGACTGATCCGTGGCTCTGCCGGGGCTGACTTGAGCGGTGACGGCATTCAGCCGTCTTGTTGTCGGGTCAAGATTCACATCCGCAGTGATGTCGTGCGCCACGGTGGAACCGATCTGCACAATCCCGTTGCCGCGCTGCAAGTTGTTGGCCGTGAGCGTTTTGTCCGGATCGACCTCCAGCAGGGTCAGGGTAGACCCGGAGGCCAGGGACGTACCGCCCGCCAGTCCCACATTGCAGGCACTGCCCGAGACGTCCGCATCGCCGGTGACGCGCAGCAGGGGCTGCGTAGGATGTACCGGAGAGATGAAATTGAGGGTCGCGTTCCTAGCGGAAAGATCGCCTTTGTACATGGAGCTCTGGCCGTTGGCCCCATTGACACTCAGGATACCGTTGTCCAGGCTGTGGTTGTGGCTTCCCCGGTCGAATACCGTGCCGCCGTACAGAGTGAGTTGATTGGATGTCAGATCGCTGCCCAGGGCCAACGTCCCGCTCCGTACCGTGGTCATGCCGGTGTAGGTATTGGTTCCCGAAAGGGTCAGTGTGCCCGCGCCGGTCTTGAGCAGGCTGGTGTTGCTGTTGTCGATGATCCCGGCGAAGTCGCCGCTCTGGACGGTGAGGCCGTTGGTGTTGAGGATCTTGCCGCCGCCGTTGAGGCCACCCACGGAGCGAGCCTTGTTGTCGCCGTCATAGGTGGCGCTGTCGGCGATGCTCAAATCCGTGCCGCTGGCGATGTTGCCCTTCAGGGTTCCGTCGCTGATGGTGGTGCTGCCCGTGTAGGCATTGTTTCCGGTGAGGGTCAGCGTGCCCGCGCCGTTCTTGAGCAGGCTGGTGTTGCTGTTGTCGATGATCCCGGCGAAGTCGCCGCTCTGGACGGTGAGGCCGTTGGTGTTGAGGATCTTGCCGCCGCCGTTGAGGCCACCCACGGAGCGAGCCTTGTTGTCGCCGTCATAGGTGGCGCTGTCGGCGATGCTCAAATCCGTGCCGCTGGCGATGTTGCCCTTCAGGGTTCCGGCGCTGATCGTGGTGCCGCCGGAATAGGTGTTGGTTCCGGAAAGAATCAGCGTTCCCGCGCCGGTTTTGGTTATGGAGCCGGAACCGGAAATAACGCCGTCAAAGGACACGTTGTTGGCATTGGTGTTCACTGTCACGCGGGAGTGGGCGCTGCGGGTGGGCGTGCTATCCAGCTCCCCAATGTTGGCGTTTCCGCTGTAGCCAAAATTTACTGATGCAAAGTTTCGTGCGATATGTACCGCGGCGTCGCTGTTTTTGTTCAACGTATTGCCGGTGAAGGCGTCGCTGCTTGAGATTCCGCCCGCTACGGTTGCAGTGCTCAGATCTGCATTGCCGGAAATGTTCACAATATTGCCCGTGGCCTTGCCGCTACCCGAGGCAACAAAACCGCCATTGACGTTGCTTTGGACCGTCCCGCCGCTGATGCTTACTATGTTGCCCGTGGCACTGCCGGAATTAGATTCGCCGCCGCTGACGCCGGTCAGCGTGCCGCCGCTGATGTTAACGCTGTTGCCGATGACATTGCCGTTGGCGCTGTAGCCGCCCAGCAGCCACTTGGCGGAACCGTTTGTCATGGTCACGCTGTTGTTCTGTGCAAGGCCGGCTGCGCTCATCCCCCCGTAGATGTTGTTTGTCACGCTGCCGCCATTGAAGGTGACGCTGTTGTCCGAAGCCTCTCCGCTGCCGCTGTCCACATAGCCGCCGAAGGCATTGTTTTGTACCGTGCCGCTGTGGAGGGCCAGGCTGTTGCCCGTGGCGCTGCCGGAGCCGCTGTAGCCACCCTGTACATATGTTGCCGTTACATTGGAGAAGCCGGCCTTCGCCGCGGTTGCCGCCACCGCTCAATGTGCCGCCGCTGACCTCCACACGGTTGCCGCTCGCATCGCCGCTGTTGCTGTAACCGCCCAGTAGCCACTTGGCGGAACCGTTTGTCATGGTCACGCTGTTGTTCTGTGCAGGGCCGTTTACGCTCCGCCCGCCATAGACATTTTCTGTCACGCTGCCGCCGTTGAAGATGACGCTGTTGCCCGTGGCAGCGCCGCTGCCGTTTTGCACGTAACCGCCGATGAGATGTTCTCCCACTGCACCGCCGCTCATGGTCACGTGGTTGTCCTGAGCCTGCCCGCCGTCAGCGGTGGCGATGCCGCCAAAAATTCCCAAGGTCACGCTGCCGTTTTTCATGACAACGGCGTTTTCCCGGGCAGTGCCCTGTTCCACGCGTCCGCCGTAAATGACGTTTGCTTGGGACGCCGCGCCGTCCAACGTCACGCTGTTATTCAGAGCGTTCCCCTTACCGCTTTGACCGCCGTAGATATCTCTTACGGTTCCGCCGCTGATGGTAACTGTGTTCCCGATAACATGAGAATTTACCGAGCGGCTGTAGCCGCCGAGGACGTTGCCGGTTACGGAACCAGAATCGAAGATGGAGACGTCGTTTCCGTTTACGGTTCCCTCTGCAGCGCCGTAGCCGCCATAGACGCTGCCTAATACTGAACCGAAACCGGAGATGGAGACGTTGTTGTCGGTCACGGCACCATTGTTGGCTCCGCCCAGGATGTCGCCGCCGACCGAGCCGCCCGACAGAATGACCGTATTATTGCTGACCGGGCTGAACGCGGCGTCCACGTCATTGCCATAAACGTCGCCGCCCACATTGCCGCTGTTGATGGTGACCACATTGTCGCTGAGGCTCCCCGCAGGAAAAAGGCTGTTGTCGATATTCCAGAGGGGGCCTTTGTCAAGGTTTGAGCCGGGGTAGGTAACGTCAGCGGCGTTGGCCGAAGGCGCAAAGCCGGGCGGCCCAACCAGCCGGGCGGCCAGCGCGCAGGCTGGAAGAAGCCTTGTGCAGGTAAAGCGGAATCTATGCGTCATAGGTAGCCTCCTCATGTTGTAAGGGTGAAGGATGCGGCTTGCGGCAAACGGCGCGCAACGCAAAAGGCCTCACCCCGAGAAGGGGCAAGGCCATGTTTTTGGACGGAGTGGAAACGCGGAAAGCCGCGCTACGCCTGGACGCGAGCGCGGTGGATGGGCGATGAGCTGTGTGTGTGTGTGTGTGTGTGTGTGTGTGTGTGTGTGTAGCAAGAAGCGGACCGGAACGCGCTTGCGTTCAGGGCCGCTTCCGCCGGCCACGTTCCTTGCTTACACGCAACCCGGCCCACCGTCAAAGGATGACGGCGGAAGGACGGCGGATGGTGAAGCGGAACACGCGGCATGGAAGACATCCGATGATTACGGGCAAAAAGGTATTTATGTCAGTTTATGTCTCCTTTTGGGAAAAAAAGCAAATAATTTCTGCGTCTCACCCCTTTGGGGTGATACCAGGATGCCGTTGAGCGAGTCGCACCTCATTGTATTTTGAAAGGGCACAAAGGACAATAAACAGTACAAACGTCTCTTCAGGGGCCATACTGAGGATAAGGCGAAGCGTGTATCAGTCCGCTTCTCCTTCCTTCGCCCGTCTGTTGCGACGATTTCGCTATTTTTCCCCGTGGAGAAGTCTTCTCAGTTCCGGGCGGTTGTTCGCGCCGCATTTCCGGTACACAGTCTTCAGGTGCGTTTTGACGGTGTTGAGGCCGAGGCCCACGCGGCATGCGATCTCCGGGCCGGTGCGTCCCTCGGCGGCGAGCCGCGCGATCTCATACTGTTTGACGGACAGACCGAACGGAATTTCCGAAGCGCGTGTTCCGGGCAGTCCCAGATGGCGCAGCCACGGTTCCGCCAGGGCCAGAATGCGCCGCACGCCGTCTTCATGGCGCGTCTCTTGCGGCGCGAGCAACAGCAGCAGGACAAGATCGGCGTTTTCCACAAAAGGCATGAGCACATCGTCCGGCAGGGCCGCGTCCAGAGCGGCGCGCAGAGACTCAAGCGCCTTTTCCCGCGCGTCGAGCATGGCATGGGCGGCGGCCAAGAAGATATGGGCGTAGATGAAGAACAGGCGGTGCTTGTCGAAGAGAGGGGTTTGCAGCAGGGCGTGGAACAGGCCGAGTACGGCGGCGGCACCCCCCGGCCGCAGGAAGGCGGCGTGCGCCCTGT